>Ga0154744_1159_pt1 | contig 8899 bp, 7 predicted proteins | sample Rifle2008BG16ft_FD_105752 | JGI IMG/M metagenome (GOLD analysis project Ga0154744, IMG submission 105752) | Candidatus Schekmanbacteria bacterium RBG_16_38_10 | reverse complement strand
TAAAAAAGACCGCAGCCATGATTAGCAAGCGCCATAACTGCTTCAAAAGCAGAAAACAAAAATAGGCTGCGGCCATGGCGAGTATAACAGCGAAAAGCCACTTCTTACCGTGTGGAACGGCAGTAAGTATGGCTGCCACTATAAATGTCAGGGCTGTCATAGACCCTAACATAAGGCTAACAAAAAAGTAACGTCTATTTTTGATAAAGAATTCTATAGCCATATTGCCTGCTTATCCGTGTTAATCTAAATAACCCAGTTCTCCCAGCCTTGCAGCAATCTCTTCTTTATCCTCATCCGTATAAACAGGACTGCTTTGCTTAGTCCCTGAGGAAATAGTATAATCTTCTCGCTTTATTTCGTTTGTTTCTACAAATCTATTGTTGAAAATTTCTCCAAGCACTTTGCCATCCATAATAGAACTTACAGGAAACCCCATATTATAAAGAATAGTCGGAGCTATATCCATTATATCCGCGTCAACCTTTTTTCTCGCCGCAATGTCTCTGCCATACGCAGCAAATATACCTTTAGGATGATGAGAACCTTGAGCGTTCTTAACCCTGAATATTGTCCCTTTCCTTAATGTATAACCGCGTACAAAATCACAACTATAATCTTCCATTTGCAGGATTACGTCCGGCGCCATATGAGCATAGTCGCCAGAATAAATCTCACTCTTCCTGCAAACTTTTTTGAATAGATTTAATCCGGTTTCATTATCCTTTAGACCCTTTAAGTCCTGCACCAATTTATCCAATTTTTTTTCAGCCATGTCATTAATACAATATATGCCCTGCTCATAAGGATCGCTTCCTATAAAACAACTTTTTCCCATGTCTACAAACCTGTAGATCGGATGATTGAGGATATCAATATTCCTGTCGGAAAAATCCTTCACGCTGTTCCCCCCAAAAAAATGCTGTTTGAGCATTGCGGTTTTCTTAAGTTTCAGATAGCCATTCTTAGCAAGCCATTTATTGATATAAAATATTTTATCCTTAGAACAAAACCCATGATCGGACACTATATATAATGTTGTTAAATCATCAATACCCTCTATTATCTTACCGATTATGCGGTCCATTAAATTGTATATTGATGTCAGATGATGGCGAATATTTTCTCCGACCGACGATACATACATTGGATTATTAGGATCCAGATACTTCCAGAACTTATGCTGAACCTTATCCAAAGATGTAAATACAATCATAAAAAAATCAGGTTGATAAGCCTTCAGCAACGACTCCATCACTTGAAACCTTTTCTGTGTCATATCCATTAAAGCATTAATAATCTGCGGGATTGCATCAACTGAAGGGTTGTGAGATTCAGCCATCCTGACGTTAATCACATAATCAGCAGGCATCAAAAACTCTCTGTATATTGATACAGGATAGGTATAATCAACTTTTTTTAATGGAGTTAAAAAACATGGCACTACAAAACCGTTAACGGTCTCAGCCGGATACGTAATTGGAACATTAATTAAGCCGACTGTCCTGCCGTTGTTATTAATATAATTCCATAATTTAGGTACATTCACACCGCTGCTTTCAACAAACTGCGGATTGGCTCCCGGAACTCCTTTTTTCTTCACAGTAAATCCAAAAACACCATGTTTGCCAGGATTAACTCCGGTTACACAAGATACCCACGCTGGCGCTGTGTAGGGAGGTATTGTGGAAAGGAGATTCCCACTAGTTCCATTGTCTACAATCCTTTTTAAATTAGGCATTACGCCTTCATCCATTAACGGATTTAGTAGATCCCATGAAGCCCCGTCCAGTCCTATAATAAATGTTTTCCTGTTAATCGACATATATCTGCCTCAACCTCGAGCCTTAACAGCAACAAATTTCTTTTGAATCTTTCCCAGTATCATACTGTCCTCTTCTGACAAACCCGATATAAACACAAAAATTGCATAAGTTAATAAAGAAATAGCTGACAATACGACAACAAGCATTGTTCTGTTTTCGATCGGAATATAACCGCCAAGCAAATATATTAGCAGTGATGACAGGACAACACTTACGATAGGTTTAACATACTGAATATTAAATGGATGCAGTTTGTAAAAATACCATACCTCTCCCATCTGCAGCAGTTGAAGTATTGTTATTGATATTGTTTGCGCCCATGCTGCGCCAATAATTCCATAATTTTTAACCAGAAAAAGTGTTAATCCTATATTTAAGAAACATGAAACTCCAGAATTAAATAAATTATATAGCGGCTTGCCTGTCATTGTAAGCATTTGTGCCGTAGAACCAGTGCCAACATTAATTATCTGCCCGATCAACAATATGACGAGAATCTTTCCGCTGTCGGAAAAATCTGAACCAAATATTAGTACGATATCTTTGGAATAAAAGAACATTATAGCTATTAAAGGCAGTGTTAATGTTAAAACCCATCTCGAACCTGTCTTAAAAAGGCTTTCCAATTCCTCTTTTTTACCCTTGGTAAAAAGATCGGTAATTATTGGCGAAAATATAGCATTATATGAAAAAAGAGGTATAAGGATCAGGGCCGTAGCTCTATTCGCTATATTATATATTCCAACTTGTGCAACAGGCATAAAGATACCAACTATCAGCAACCCCAATGTGTTTATATTTTGATAAAGCAATTGCGAAAAAAGCAACGGAATGGAAAAAGACAAAACCCCCTTTCTTTGCATTGTAAAAGGCATATTAAATATACCGGTTACACTTCTTGTTAAAAAAATAAAGGCTGCAACAAATCCAAACATTGTAATAATTACCCATGACCATGTTATACCTATAAGCTTGTAACCGAAAAACAAAGCAACTGACACGCATATCAACCTAAAAACAGGCATTAGTATTTGTTGCACCAATATACTGTATCTTACCAGCTTTATTCCCTGAAGCGCTGATAACATAACAAGCATGACGGCGCCAAAAGGGACACCCAGAAGCATTATGCGGAATGCAGTTGCAAGTTCGGGTTTATGAAAAACCGTATTTGAGATTATGTCTGCAGTTAGAAAGCAAAACACAGACAAGAAGAGGCTTGTAATAAGGGATGCTGCTATACCGTAGTATATGGTTCCTCTGACATTGGTGGTATCGCCTAATGCATTGTACTCTGAAATAAACTTTATCATTCCAGTCTGTAAGCCGAGCAGCGATCCTGCTTCAAGGAATGTAACTAAGCCCATTGCCAACACAAAAATTCCGTATTGTTCAGCGCCTATGGACCTCGTTATTAATATTACAATTACCAGCCTGGAAATAATAAAAAATATTTTTCCGCCCATGCCCAGACCGGTGTTCTTCGCAATAGCAGTTAAATGTTCCTGTTGTTTTACCATAACCTTATAAAGAAATATTTGCCGACAGCACAATTTTATCTGAATTGATTTTATACCAGGATAAGAAGTATAGAAGTCAGAATTTTTTATAAATCCTGCCAGGGATTACCTTTCTAGTGCGGTTTAAAATTACTCCACCAATTTTGCAATTCTTTTCTTCCAGCATAGTCTTAGCTCTGTAGGCAACCTCCCACAGAGTCTTGAATGCTTCTACAACAAAAAATGTTATATTGCTTGAATGTGCGAGGACAATAGCATTTGACGAAACCAAAATTGGAGGCGAATCAATAAATATATAGTCATATTGCCCCCTCAGTTTAAATAACAGCTGTGTCAACTTTTCATGCGAGATAGCGTCAGCCGGCAAAACTCCGCTTTTCCCGCAAGGTATGACATATAGGCAACCTGCACTGCCAACTTTGTGAATAAATCCGGACAAATCTGCTCCATCAACAAGCGCATCTCTCAATCCTGGACTCGGAGCTATATTGAAGGCATTATGCATCGCCGGGCGCTGAAGGTTGGCGTCAATCAACAACACCTTTTTTTCAGAATTCTTTCCAGCTATAAGTTGAGCCAGATTTATTGCAATACTGGAAACACCCTCCTTTTCATGGCTGGCAACAAAATTAATGACAGACAGATTATCTTTTTGTTTCAAAAGTGAAATCTGCTGCTCAAGGCCGCTGAGCTGCTCTTTCGCATTTTCATCGCTATTCAGCATCGCAAAAACTGAGCCGTCGATTCGTTCCGTCTGTTTAATAGAATGTCCAGTCTTGGATAGAGCTTCATATGTTTTAGCCATAGTTTTATCTCCCTTGTTTAACGAAGTTCACGCCATAAACCCTGCCAAGCTGCAGAATTAAAACGTGCAATATAATTTCTGTTTAGATACAAAACTCTCGTGATATAAATGTTTTAACTTAAAAACTCCGATCCATCATCAATTAAAGGAATGGCAGGTATTTGAGTTTAAGAAACCCTAATTTTTCCTCTGCAGCTATATAATCCTTAAATATTCCGATGTATATCCTATAAACCAAGTGTTCTCCCGCAAGCACGGTAATTAGAAAGATTCGCTCATTGTTATCTTTAAAGAGGTCATCAACCTCTTTCTTAGCATTATCGAATCTGTAAAATGATGCAAAGTGTATATAGTAACCACCATCCTCTCCCTTGACAATCATGTCCTTCCTGTTTAGTTTGGGAAAGACAACGTTCTTGTCTGGAAATATTTTATTTACGTTCTTCAAACCAGGATTTGCCATATGGATCAAATCAATAACGGTATCGTTTGAAATGCCGTAAATATCTGTAGCCATTTTAATGAGATATTCGTTTGGCAGCACCTTTTTCTTGATATCATCAGATTCATCATGTTTGTTATGAACTGTATCTACGGGCCTAAAAATATTATGTTGTATCTCAGCATCTACCGTACTGATATCAGGGATAGTCTGCTCTGGCAAAGTTTCTTCGGGTACAGAATGAGAAATATTTTCCTTCGCGGCAGGAATCGACTGAACTGCAATTTCGTGCAGTGATTCAAAATTAGTATTGGCAAGTTTTCTATCGTTATCATTAAAATAAGAACCCTCTGATTGAGATAAAATGGTATAAACGGCATTATTCTCACTTGCGATAATTTCTTTTTTTTGACCACGATAAAACTTGGCATAAATAAAAGACCCGCCAATAACAAGTGCTAAGATTATAGGAAGCATTACAAAAACACTTTGCCTATGTCCTGCATCAAATCGCGTTTTAGCAATACCAGTTATATATTCCTGACCACTTTCCATATCCTTAATTGCTTCCCTGACTATATTAATCCCTATTATCTTTGCATCTAATGCAAAACCTATAACCATAGCATTATCGCAAAGTTGATTTATAACGCGGGGTATCCCCTTACTTTTCTTCCAGATTAGATTTAATGCCATTTCATCGAAAATACTTTTCTGATTCCCGGCAATATTTAGCCTAAACCTTATATAGTCTTTGACCTCATCCTTGTTTAGCGGCCCTAGAACACGATTAATGACTATCCTTTGTTGTACCTGTCTCATTGAATCTCTTTGCAGTATTCTATACAACTCAATCTGTCCGACAAGAATAATCTGAATCAGCTTTTGTTTTTCTCCTTCAATGTTAGATATAAGCCTCAGTTCTTCAAGTGAGTTCTCAGAAAGGTGATGAGCCTCATCTACAATAATCACACAGCGCTTTCCATCCTTATCCATTGCTTCGAGTCGTTGTCGAATAATTTCAATCAATTCAAGACCATTTGTCCCGTCAATAGAAACATCGAGTTTTGAAGAAAGATATTTTATTATTTCATCGAATGAATAGTTAGGGTTAATGATGTTAATGACCAAAAAAGATGGATCTATTCTCTTCTGAAGCGCGTGAATTACAGTAGTCTTTCCAGTACCAACATCACCGGCAAGCAAAACAAAACCCTTTCCAGCTTCTATACCGTATACTAAAGAAGCGAGAGCCTCTCTATGCGTATTGCTAAGATACAGAAAATCTGGATCTGGAGTGTTTTCAAAAGGTTTTTTTGTTAAATTATAAAATAAAGTATACATTTATCAGGTAAAATTGGTTAGGGTAAAAACATACGTTTCATCAGGATCATTTATCTTTTACTTCAGGCAGGTTACAGACAACAGACAACGATAGGAACTCCACTACATCATCGGGTATCTTTATGGCATGGTCCAGGAACTCCAATATAAATGGGGTTCCAAGTGCAGCAAAGATGCCAACAAAGACAGAAAGGATAAGCATTAAAACCCTGTTTGGAAAGAATGGCTTTAAAGGTAATGTAGCCTTATTGGCAATGCTGACATTTGCAAGGTCCAGTTTGAGACTCTGCCTGTGTATCCTTGCATCTTCGGTCTTTGCTGCATAGAGCTTGTAGTTTTTATTTAGCAACTCAATCTCTCTGTCCATATCATGGTGTTGTTTTTCAACCTGATTAAGGGTGTTTGTCTCTTCCTGTAACTGACGTATTTTATTTTGTAGCGAACCCATCTTTACATGGAGGATTTTGAATTCCAGTTCCTCAGCTTTCATCGCATTATCTATCTCTTTCTTAACCTCATCCCTCAAAATACTTATCTGACTCTCTATATTGCTGTATTCCTTGCTTGAAGGCATAAAATTATTCATTATCTCTGCGCGCTTCACCAAAAGCGGGACTATGCTCTTTTCAAGCTCAACGATGGCGGGTATGTTCCGCATGTCGCTGGTTATTACCACATCCTTTGCATTCTGCTTTACAAACTCTCGTAATTCTTCTATCCTGTTCTTTAATACATCATATGAAGTTTTCACATCTATCAATTTATGAGAAAGCTCTGATAATAAAGTAATGTTTGTATCCTTTTGTCTCGCAAGGTCAATGATATCCCATCTTTTCTGAAGTTTTTTAAGATCGGTTTCAGCCACAGCAAGCCTCTCGCGGTATGTTGCAGACTGATCTTCGAAGAACTGGACACCCTCAGTCTTGGTATATGCCTCGTTATGGTGAGCTATATACACATCAAGTAACTTGTCCAATACAACTTGGGTCGCCTTTGGCACCTCAGCCTCCAAATTAACCAGAATGATATTTGATGCTGCTACCGGCTCTATCTCCAGAGAATCGCCCAGCAATGCAACATAAGAATCAAATAACGTCATCCTCGTTTTTAATTTTAAAAATATTAGGGTCTCATTCAGAGCATATTTTATATAATCCATCATCTTATCGGACCATGATGTTCTTTTGGATTTTAGCCCCATATCTCCGCTAACGGCAATACCAGGTTCTTTCTTAACGAATGAAGCAACAGTATTCCTAAAAACCTCGTCACTGGTTAATAGTTCTATCTCGCTGTTTATATCCTCTATAGATACGCTTGATTGAGAGACTGGACGCGCATCCTCTCGTCCACCGGTGGACAATACACTACCTTCGCTCGTCTTCGGAAGTAGCAGTATTTTTGCTGTGCTCCTATAGGTTGGCGTATAAACATATGAAAACAGCATTATGGCGCCGACTATAAAACAAAACGCAAGCAATGCGTGTTTTTTCCATGTAAACCATACCCTGAAAAAATCTTTTGTTGAATGTAATGTTTTTAGTGACATCTCTCCATCCTTTTGAATTATTTACTCGATAAATATTTTTACCCGCTATGGAAAAGCCATATTATTAAAGTCTGTTCAAAGACTTATTGAATAGTATGGCAAAAATTTAAGAACTCTTCCAAATTTTTTATTTAGGTTGATACCCCGACGGTCCTTCACGGCGAAGATCATAGCCAAAGTTAATGCCTCCCCCTCTGAAGATATCAGGTATCAACTTATTAATAAATTGATCAACAAATATATCCGCCTTTGCAATTGCTGTCTTAGGGATATATATTACATCATACTGCCTAAGCAATATGTCGTGCCCGATATTGGCCTCCCCTATTGCCCTGTCCAGATCAACAAGCCTTCCTACGGGTTTACCATCCTTACTTCTGCTTATCACCACAACATTACTTAGATTTGCAGTATCCAGCACACCTCCTGATTCAGCAAGAACCTGAGTTATACTAGTCGGCCCCTCCATTCTGTGCATGCCTGGGTTTTTGACTTCTCCCATTACATAAGCGACATTGCTCTTCATCTTGGCAAGCAGAACTGAGATAGAAATATTTACCTTCCTGTTTTTGTAGCCTTCCTCTACCTTCTCTTTCAATTGCCTAACCGACAATCCTGAAGCTATTAGATCATCAATGAGAGGAAATGTGACATAGCCATCAGGACGAATTATGGAAATTTTTGAAAGCGAAGCCATCTCTTTGATTGCAAAATTAAAATTAATAAGGCTTAATGTAACTATAGGATCCTTCAATACATCACCGTAATGTTTAGCCACCCTTTTGCTTGCTTCATCAGGAGGCAGTCCTTGAATAATAATATCTCCTTTAATGGGAAGTGTTATCTTTCCATCAGGCCTGACAATGCAATGTCTGTTCATATCTGGATAATTATAAAATTCTACCTTAACCTCGTCACCCACATTAAGAATATAATCTGTTAAATCAGGTTTACTAACAGTGTGATACATAACTTCTATCTCATCCCCAGGACCAAGAAGATATTCATCTTGAAATTCCGGGATAGGTTGGTCGTAAACAGTATTGTCTTTCTCAATTGTAACAGAGGTCCCTGCGCAAGAAACTGATAGTAAATATATAAAAAAAACATATACTACACTGAATCTATACTTTGTCATTTATAAACTCCTATTTAAAAATTTATTATGCAACCCGTTAATTCAACAAACTCTTAAATATTGGAAAACCAAACTATCAAACCGCCCCAACTCTTTTCATTACAACTTTAATGGTCTTAAATAATATCTTTAAATCCATCCAGAAAGACTGGTGTTTAACATAATAAATATCGTATCTTATCCAATTATGAAAAGAAGCTACACGCCTGCCTTCAACCTGCCACAAACCCGTTATCCCTGGTTTTACCTTGAGCCTCGCATCCCTCCAGCTTGGG
>Ga0154744_1129_pt2 | contig 8929 bp, 3 predicted proteins | sample Rifle2008BG16ft_FD_105752 | JGI IMG/M metagenome (GOLD analysis project Ga0154744, IMG submission 105752) | Candidatus Schekmanbacteria bacterium RBG_16_38_10 | reverse complement strand
TACATTCTTCCGAGAGTTTTTCCAATCTCTCGCACAATCCACCCACAAAAATCTTACCTCTTCTCTCCATAAGAACTATCCAATCATCACTCCTCGTCTCATTTTTATCTCTTGTAACTTTAAGCTTCTTATTAAAACCAGTAACCCATTCCTTCCAACTATTCTTATTGATGGAGGGTTTATCTAAATACTTTAGGAATTCTGTTTTAAGCTCTTCAAATAGTTTATCGAGGGTAATAAAGTCGTCATAGAGTTCCTGCCTGACTTTTTCAAGTTCTGCTTCGAAATCATCCCTTGAACCCAATCTAATGTCTATCTTCTCCAATACACGGTTTATATTTCTTGCCCGAACTAAATCCGGCTGTTGAGAAGGGTCTAATGCAACAACACACCTATAATTTATAGAAAACGGCTTCCGCTTATAGCCGCCAAACTCTGCCCTAAACCTGCCTGACGCTACTTCTACAAACTTAGCGTCTATAAAACCCTCGTTGACCTCGACCTGCTCATCATCAGATTTAGATTTCTCCAAAGAGAGAAAATATAAATTGGCGTCAAGTATTGCTTCATCAGGCAAATTAGTGGTACCTTCCAAGACAAAATAATACTTTTTATCTATCTCTGTGAGGTTCAGTGATAAGGTTACTTTATACTTCTCTTCAGCGAATAAGTGTGCAAGAATGAGCAAGTTAAATATTATAGCTATTATGTATGAACGCACCTTCATAAAGCACCTTATGAAAATGCTGGAATACCTGTGATATGTTCCCCGATTATCAGAGTATGTATATCATGCGTACCCTCGTATGTATATACTGTTTCGAGATTTGCGGCGTGTCTCATTGATTGATATTCATCTATGATGCCGTTTGCACCTAATATATCTCGAGCCATCCGTGCTATCTTTAACGCCTCGTAAACATTGTTCCGCTTGGCTAAAGAGACCTGTACATAATTCGCCTTGCCCTCGTCTTTTAATCTACCTAAACGTAGGCATAGTAGCTGTGCCTTAGTTATCTCGGTTAACATACAAGCAAGCTTGTGCTGAACGAGTTGGAATGAGCCGATCGGCTTACCAAATTGTATCCTTGTCTTTGAGTAATTCACTGCCTCATCGTAACAAGCCATAGCCGCACCTATAGCACCCCAGGCGATGCCATACCTTGCTTGATTCAGGCACATCAATGCTGATTTCAGCCCATCCACATTAGGCATACGACTGGATAGAGGCACCTCACAGTCCTCTAATATGAGTTCAGATGTGTCAGAAGCCCTTAATGAAAGCTTACCGACCATCTCTTTTGTTGTAAAGCCCTTTGTCCCTTTTTCGACTATGAACCCGTGAACCTTACCATCCATTTTAGCCCAAACTATCGATATGTCAGCCATAGAACCATTTGTAATCCACATCTTCGCACCATTCAAGATATAGCTATTATCCTTTTTTATTGCTGTAGTTTTCAAACCGCCGGGATTTGAGCCAAAATCTGGCTCTGTAAGCCCGAAGCAACCTACTAACTCGCCCTTTGCTAATTTGGGTAGATATTTGTTCTTCTGTTCCTCAGAACCAAAAGTATATATCGGATACATAACGAGCGAACTCTGGACAGACGCAAAGCTCCTTATACCACTATCTCCTCTCTCAAGCTCACAAGTAGCAAGCCCATAGGCGACATTATTCATACCAGCACAACCATAGCCGCTCAAATTAGCTCCGAGAAGCCCTAACTCTGCAAACTTGGGTATCAACTGACGTGGAAATTTACCTTCGCGATAGCACTCCGCAATTATAGGCATAACCTCACGAGATACAAAGTCCCTTACAGTATCTCGCACCATTTTCTCCTCTTCTGATAGGAGAGAATCCATGTTGTAGAAATCTACACCTCGGAATTTGCTCATAGAAAATATAGTAACAGAAGCGTCAGTTATTGTAAACCAAAAATAATGCTTCTATTTTACTATCTTCTCATATTGTGGTATAAATATAACTTATGCTCGATGTTAAACTTGGCAGATTTAGCCCTGACTTAGAGAATACGTTCATAGACATAATATCTTCATTAAAGAAGCGGAATAAATTATTCCCGATTGCTATAGTATCACCTTCTAATAAAATATTAAGTCATTTAAAGAAGCTAATCACCAAACACCTCAGTACCACATTGAACATACACTTTCACACCTTTCACACATTAGCTATGGAGATTTGTAGAGGTGCCAACGTGAACACACACCACCTTATACAGGATAGACACTTTTTTAATTTCGTAATATTACACCTTATAGAGCAATACTTTGATGATAGCTTGTACTTGGGAAAAGCTACGAGGTCGGATGGTATGGCATCTGCACTTTGTGCAACATTACGAGACCTCAAAGATGCCGCAGTAACTCCCGACATAGCCCTTCAAGCACTGTCGGAGAAGTTTTTAGGTAGTGAACCAATTGAAAAAGAATTAGAGAAAACCATGGAAATATTGAAGCTGTACGCCCTTTATGGTGAAGCATCAAACCTATATAGCGTATTGGATGAATCAGATATTATAAAACTTGCTACTACGTATGCAAAAGATTCTCCACTTCTTAAGCAGTTCGGTCAAATTATATACTATGGGTTCTATGACCTTACTGGAACACAGCTCGACTTCTTCAGAGCAGTTTCCTCTGAATATAATACTACACTATTCTTCCCCGCTGTAAAAGGTAACACTAATTACAAATTTGCGTCTGACTTTTTTGATACACATATTATTGGTTATACAAAAGATACCCAATATGTAACAACAAAAGCAGAAAATATGCCATCACAACTAAACACATATGTAATAAATACATCTGGCACTTGGGATGAGGCGTGGTTCGTGGCAAAGGAAACTTTGCGTCTCGTAGAATCCGGCTATAAATTTACAGACATAGGTGTAGCAGGCAGAAGTATAGACACACCATTAAGTATCTTTGAGGCAGTATTTAGAGAAAACCTTATACCATATTCTTCAAGTTCCAGAGAGCATATTTCGCAATATCCTATCACAAAGACGGTCTATAAATTGCTCTCATTAATAATAAATAACTTTAGAAGGAGAACAGTTATAGATGTTATAAATGCTCGCTTCTTTAAATACGATAAAAAAGACCTTTCAACATCTTGGGATATCTTAAGTAAGGATTTAGGCATAATAAAAGATGCTGATGAGTGGCTTAAAAAACTTTCTCCATTTAGAGAAAATGGCTATACTGTCAACAAGGACAATAAAGTCAGTCAAGTTATCTCTGGTAAAGAAGTATCTGCACTTTATGAAGTCATTTCTGCTCTGCGAGACGATATAGCACAAATCCCACATACGGGCTCATGGGCGGAGCTATCTGACAAGATAGGATACCTTATAAAAACCCATATAAAGGACGATGGCGACATACTGCCACAAATACTATCTATCATAAAATCATATTCCACCTTTGATATAGTAAATAGCAGTACCACCCTTGACAAATTCTTGAAGCAGTTACTTGCTCAGCTTGAAGAGGCAAGGGTGGAAAACAATCATACCAATATCAATGGTGTAGAATTATTAGATGCGATGTCATCAAGAGGGCTGTCATTTAAGATATTATTTATTATTGACCTAAACGAGAAGGTTTTTCCACGATTTATTCTGGAAGATGCATTCCTGCGTGACAGAATACGGAGCCGTCTCTCGTTTACCCTCGGCAACAAACTCTCTGAGAAGCTAAAGGGATACGAGGAAGAACAACTTCTATTTCAGTTATTAACTGATAGCGCCTCAGATAAATTATATTTGCTTTATCAACGCTCAGATAGCGAAGGAAAGGTAAACATACCATCTTTATACATATCTGACATGCTAAGGAACGCTATAACCATACCGAGGCGATTGTCAGACAAACTACAACAGTTAAGCCCAACATTTCTAACAAGGAAAGAATCATCTATATATGCCACTCTTAAACAAAAAAATGATGACACACATATAAAAGAGTTAGGATTTGACATAGATGCCTTCAGAATCTCATCCAGCGTGAACCACCATTCACAAGAAGCGCCTGGCCTTACTGCATACGATGGTAAGGTTGGCAAGATACAGGACTATCTATCCCAAGTTAGTGGGAAGGGGTTCTCACCAACGTCTCTGGAGACATTTGCCACCTGCCCTTTCAAATATTTCTCAGAAAAGATTCTACAATTATCAGAAACAATAGAACCAGAGACAATCGATGAGCCACCCCCCTATATTCTCGGTAGAGAGATACATAAGATTATGGAGCAGTTCTATAGAGGACTTGATAAAACGGATACACAGCAAATATATGAAAAATTAAATACAGTTTACCAGAACGTATTTTCAGAATTTGAAGATGCATATCCAATAGCATATCCATTGCTTTGGGAAGCAAGAAAATTAAAAATTAGCAAAATAATCAAAGATTTTATAAAAAGTGATGTTGAGAATATACATAACAGTAACTTTATACCCAAATACTTTGAAATGGAAAGCAGTGTAAAATTCAAAGATATAAAACTACACGGCTATATAGATAGAATAGATATTAAAAAAAATAAGAATATTGTTGAGTTTAAGGTTATCGACTACAAAAGCGGAAGTTCCAAAGGCGTAAAAGGTAAGACCACAACAAACATAAAAAGGGGGGGACTTCTGCAACTTCCTATCTACCTGTTATTAGCTAAGGCATACATTGAAAGCAACCTTGGCAAAAAAGAACCTATAAATGTTATACCTATAGAAGCCACTTGTTACTATCTGAGCGAAAGAGACAAAGATGATAACGTGGTATCCAAAGGCATTAATTATGATGCGTTCCTGGAGATAGAGGATTGTTTATACAAACTATTACAAACTATATCGACATACATTCATAAGGGCATATTTTTTATAAAACCGCAAGAGCACGGTTACTGTAAATACTGTAATTCCTCAAATATATGCCATAAGGGATATCCACCGGCAAGTAAGAAGGCACGTTTATCTGAAGAGGCGAAAACGTTTAGAAATATACTACACGGAGACGATACAGATGAATAATGTCATAGGTTATGATGCACGTAATAACGCCATAACAAGTCCAGAGAACGTTATAGTAACCGCTGGCGCCGGCACAGGCAAGACCACTATCCTTATTGATAAACTCTCCCGCCTTATTACTACAGATAAAATGCCTATCGATCAAATAGTCGCCCTTACCTTCACCGAAAAAGCAGCAAATGAGATGAAGATACGGCTACTCCAGAAACTAACAGAACTGAAAAGCACATCATCTGGCTCTACGTCAGCACTAATAGATACGACCATATCCAAATTAGCAATGGCACACATAGGAACTATCCACAGTTTTTGCGCCCATATACTACGCACGTTCCCGATAGAGGCAGGGGTATCCCCTAACTTTACAGTAGATGAAGGAAATGTATTTGATACGCTCCTCGAAAGTGAATGGCGATACTGGCTCGAACGGGAGATGATTCTCAACTCACCAAATAGGGAAAGGTGGCTTGCTCTATTACAATCACTAAAGATAAGCGAAATAGAGCAATTTGTAAGAAATGCCTGTAACTTTACTACGCCTCTGGATAAATTGAAGACGGATAACCCTGATATATCCATGCTATTAGATGTAACACTGCCATTTGTCAGTAACTTTAGAAAGAAATTCATAGAGTCCGGCTATGTGAACTTTGACGGGTTACTAACTATTACAAGAGACCTATTAAAGAGTAATACATCTGTTAGACGTGAACTGAAAAGGGCATTTAGAGCTATCCTGTTAGACGAGGCACAGGACAATGACCCTATACAAGTGGAGATAATCTTATACCTCTCAGAAAGAGAAAATAACAACGCCATAAATCCAAGGGACATAAAGCCAAAAAGGGGGAAACTATTCATAGTCGGCGACAGCAAACAATCAATCTACTCGTTTAGGGGTGCAGACATTGAGGCATTTGAACTAATGCGGACAATAGTAAAGGAAAACGGTGGCGAAGAATATAACCTACAAACAAATTTTAGAAGCCACAGCGGAATAGTAGACACCACAAACGCTCTATTTAGCAGAATTATTGAGAAAAATGAACTACTCCAGCCAGAATATACACCAATATATGCTAATAGGAAAAAGAGAGAAGATATAAAATCCCAAAAAGTAGAACTGTGGTATGCGGTAGCAAATAAAGATAAGGGGAATAACGCTCTAAGCGTTACAGTCGGTGCAGACGAAGCCCGCGAGATAGAGGCAGATGCTATCGCGAAGTTTATAACAACTTCCGTTGGTAAGCTCCTAATAATGGCTGAAGGCAATATTATACGCCCCCTCGAATATAAAGATATAGCATTACTTTTCAGAAAACGCACCACCTCTAATGCATATTTAGATGCGATAAAACTTTCTGGCATTCCATATATAACGCAAGATGAACATACCTTCTATCGCACACAGGAAATAATAGATATGTTTAATATACTAAAGGCAATAGAAGACCCTAACGATAGGATAGCACTTGTAGGTGTTCTACGTTCACCTCTGGCATCCGCATCCGATAGAGATATATATGAGTTACATAAATTAGAATGCCTCGATTACAGAAAAGATATTCCATCCTCATTTAATACAAACAATAACGTAGCAAAAATATATCCAACGCTTCGTAACCTGCACAACTTAGCGGGAGAATTCACACCTTACCAACTCATAAATAAGATTCTGGAAGAGACGTTCCTACTTGAGCTCTCTGCATTGTCATACTACGGTGAACAGGCAGTTTCAAATATATTGAAGATGCGGTCTATAGCAATAGAATTAAGTAATAAGCCAGATATAACGCTTAAATCGCTCATAGATCTGATGAACAGACGCATAAAAGATATAGAAAAAGAAGGAGAAAGCCCCCTTGCTGATGAAACGATTAACGCAGTTAAGATACTCTCTATACATAAGGCAAAGGGGCTCGAATTCCCAGTTGTTATTATCCCTGACCTTCACGGCTCGCAGAACGCCTCGCCAGAAAAGGTGGAAATAAAATACAACTGGCTGAAGGACAAAGTAGGTATAAAGATAGGAGATATTGAAAACACGGACTATGACTATGTAAATAACCACGTCAAAGATAAACTCTCGGCAGAAGAAAAAAGAATATTATATGTTGCTATGACACGTGCTCGGGAAATGCTCATCCTGACTGGTTCCGGAGACGCAAGAGGAAAGTCAAACTTCATTGCTACTATACGTAACGCTGTAATCGCCAATAATGATAAGGCACACCAAGAAAAAAAGGACAAAGCCACAAACATAAGGAATATAGGCACAGGCGACTATAAAAAGTGCGGTATAGATATTCGCTACATAACTAAAGAGCATCACAAGATGCCAATAATAGCACCCCATATAAAGGATGATATTACCGTTGGGACAAAGAAAATAAATTACAAAGACCTAAGAGCTAAGTGGCGCAAGAGACAGGAACGATATGATTATATATCATCTATACCTCGCTTCGTTAGCCCAACAGAGTTGATAAAACAATCCCACTTACAGCAACATACCCATCAAGAACACAATACAGAAGGTGTTGTTATTGGTGTAATATGTCATAGAACAATGGAGTTGTGGGATTTCGATGTAGCTACCATCAGCAAATATATAGAAATCGCTATTAAGGAATCTACAGCAGTATTAGGAGAAAAAGTGGAGCATATAAAAACTAAAGTAAATGGTATATTCTCCGCATTTGTAAACTCTGATATCTATAAAGAAATAAAGTCCGCAAAAGTGCTCGCAAGGGAGGCGCCATTTGTAATGAAATCATTCCAATTAGCTAACAATAATACTGCTGTCGAACAAATAATAGACGGTAGGATGGACTTGCTCTACGAATACGAGGGGGAAACAATCGTAGCCGACTATAAGACCGACACCATCAGGACAAAGAAAGATGTAGATGAAAAAGTCAAATTCTACAAAGAACAGTATGAGTCGTACCGTGAGGCAGTAAAAAGAAGTATGGGCATAGAAAATCCTGTAGTAAAACTTATCTTCCTACAAGTCATTAGCCCACAAGGAAAATTACAGGCGAAGTCAGTTACGATTTAGTATAATTAGAAAGCCAGCGTGCACCCTGCCTCGATTCGCTATACTGTAGTCGCCACAGGTAGCCAGCTCCAGCCAGGCAACCCTACGGCACATATAAAAAATGGCTACCGTTGCTTCCTTCCGGACCTGGCGGGGTTCGACCACCATCATATTGCATAGGACCCAACCTTCGTCGCCACTTGCCTATAGAGAACTACAGCACAACAAAACCTCCGCAGGGAGTTCTGCCCAGTTATAGCGGGTTACTGGTTCTTACGACGAGTCGCAAGAAGAGGCACCGCTACCGCCCCACATAGCACACTGGCAAAAGACAATTTTACATATCTACAGATACTGTTTCAAGTAATTGAGGCAGGAGAACAATCTTTTTGCTCCGAATCGCCCTTAAAAGCGTGAAAAATGCGCGTAGACCCCGTTAGAAATTTTCCGTATTGTAAGTCCTACTCTAAATTTACCACTAAAACCCTCATTTAATGGCATTTCTAACGGGGTAGAGGTCAATTCAGTGGGCAAAAAGTGGAGAAACCCATCCTGCAATGCATGGGTTGCGTTGTTTCAAGGCAAATGGCATCTTGATAGGGTTTACCATCTTCCCATGCATTGGATGCATTGCCAGATACCTTTACGGGGCATCCGTAAGGGCGTTTATCCTCGAAAAGTGGGAAAACCTACTTACATGCATGTAGATGCATGTAAACAATGTAAATGGTATCCAGACAGGTATGGGCTAAACTTATGCGTGTAAGGTGCCTTTACATGCATGTAATGTGGCTTGTAATAACGATGATACGGCATTCCCCCGCTA
>Ga0154744_1050_pt1 | contig 9284 bp, 11 predicted proteins | sample Rifle2008BG16ft_FD_105752 | JGI IMG/M metagenome (GOLD analysis project Ga0154744, IMG submission 105752) | Candidatus Schekmanbacteria bacterium RBG_16_38_10 | reverse complement strand
CTTTATGTACTGGGTGAAAGAACCTAACTCCATACGGACAGGACTGAATACAGTATCCGCAGCCAATACACCATGCCCTGTCAACAAGTACAACTCCGTCTCTTGTCTTATACGTTGCGCCTACTGGACATACCTGGACGCATGGCGGATTTTCACACTGATTGCAGAGCTTAGGGACAAAAAATGCCTTAGCAATATTCTCCGGATTTACCTCTATTTCATTAACCTTTTGGTTGGTAAAACCATCCCTTCCAGCTATTGGAGAATCTATGAGCACTTTTCCATCTTTCTGTATTATATATCTCTCAACCCATGTCCTTGAAACAGGAACGTCATAAGGTATCTCATTTTCATTTTTACATGCCTTAACACAGAAACCGCAGCCAACACATTTATAAGTATCAACGAGAAATCCCCATACTACATTAGTCTCTTTTATAGCTGCCATTACCTCGGAAGGACTTAAAAATTTCAAGGCGCCTATTGGCAGCGCTGCTACAGCAGCTCCTTTAATAATGGTTATTATAAAATCTCTTCTCGTTATTTCCATTCTACTGCTCCTCTATGATAAATTTGGACTATGTGGATCATGACACGTGCTGCATTCATCCTCAGGATTATGTTCTAAAGGGTTTATGCCCTTAATCTTTGACCTCAAGCTTGAGGCATAAGGTAGATAGGAATGACATCTAATACAGAGCGCCCTGCTTTTGTCAATAGTAAGTTTTTCAGGGTTCTCAGGATGTTCTATTGCAGGACCATGGCAGTTTTCACATTCTATAGCTTTATGTTTAGATGACATGTTTGCCTTGTATTTTTCTTCATGACAATCTTTGCAGTATTCTTTTGTCTGGTACTTTACCTTGAAAGCCTTCCATTCCTCCTCATTGCCCTTTCTATGCCAGCCATACATGTAACCCGTTTCCCCTATACCGAAATCCTTAGGAACATACAACTCTTTGATAATCAGGACAACAACAACAATACCTATTATCACATAAAGTGGACGCAAGACATAACCCTTCACGTCTATTGCCTCCTTATCTTCAATTCTTTAATTTATCACCTCACTGAATAGAACAGAAAAAGCAAATTTAATTATTAAGAATGGACTCATCTACAAGTTTAAATTATACTCCTTCTTCAATAATTTCAAGGTAAAATTTAATTATTAATATTTTTAATTATTACCCAGAAGCGTCTGTAAAGCTGTTTTAAAGTGGGAGGCTTTTTGAGATAAAATGACAAAATGGCATATCATAAGAGTTTTGGGACAGCCTGTTATTTCTTACTTAAAATCATGGGCCTATAAATGCTTCCGGGGATTTATATTCGTGGCACGTTATACAGTCTTTCTTTGCCTGAGCCTGTGTAATACGCCATGAATGCGGCTTATGGCATTCCACACACTTTATCCCCATTGTCTTAACATGCATTTCGTGTTTTCCTACATAAAGCTCATCACTATGACATCTTATAAGACAATCACCCCAGTCAGGCCTTATCTTTGCATGGGGTTTATGACATTCATAGCAGTAAAACTGCATTGGTGCATCAGCAGGCACATTTATCTTTTTTGCTTTTTTAATAACATCCGGCAAGGGTTGGAAATGTGTCACATCAATAGTTCCACCTGCTATCAGTTCCTTTCTCACTGATTCGCTGCCATGGCAGAATAAACATTTCTTCCGTGCGGGCAATAAATTAGCAGTGAGGTCTGTGTGGCAATTAAGACATGCGAGTTTCTCCATTCCGTCGCCGTGGACCTCTCTGCCTTGATGACATGTAGTGCAGTATCTCTCTTCAAGTGTAAATTTATGTGTCCTGTATCCATGGCATTTGGAGCACTCTACCTGCTCCATAAATACGTGTTTTGCATGATACCTTGACTGGTTAATACGGGGTGCGTTCGGATATTCTTCATTCTTTTCCCAGTGGCATGTTATACATTGTTTCCACGGCACAATAATCTTTCCATGTCTTGGCGGAACTGATGTTGGTCTATGGAGGACAAAGCTGATAAGCAGTCTATTCTTATCAATGATACCCAGATGGTGACAATCGTGACAGTTAACATTCTTATGCTCGCTTTTTTCCCATGCTGTAAATGCAGGTTCCATCAAATGGCAGCTTACGCAGAACTTTGGGTTATTCTCAGTAAAATCATAAAACTTAAAAGAAACGACGCCACCTCCAGTTATAGTTATAAGTAAAAGAACAAGTACGCTTATCTTTCCTATTAGCGGCATCCGCTTGTGTAATTCTTTTAACCATTTTATGGGATGAAACATTTTTTATTTCTCCACTATAGGATGGCATTGTAATTTTTTTGAAAAACAATATTATCATCTTTTTCTGTGTAATGTCAAACAAGTCGAATTGCCAATTGCACATGTCGAATTGCACAGTGTAAAATGCTCAACCCTGCTGAGCTTAAAAGAGAGATTACAAAGTTACAAAACAGGTTTTTAAGACTTTCGGCTACAAAGAAAAATATTCGTGAAAATAAAGAGGATTTCATATATAATTTAGATGGAAAATTGCACAGCAATTTGCACGAGGCAGCCATTAATCGCTTCATATAGGTTTTTACGTGAGGCAACAGGTACAGGCCCTCCAACAGAGTCTAAGGGTTGTAGTATGTGTGGAGAGTTCTGCGCCATAAAAACTGTAGAGAGAGAGCTAAAAAACGGAATAGTCCCTGATGAACTCCCACCATAAATTAACAAAGCTGTTAGATAAGGTCATTGAACATCTTAAAGGGTTTGTCCTCGCTTTAATAGTCATCGTAGCAATCCTCGGCGTTGTTGTAGGTTACAAATACTATAGACACACTCAGGAAGACCCTGAATTCTGTATGTCATGCCATATAATGAAAGAGGCATTTACAGAATGGTATAAAGGCAAACACAGGAGTATAATCTGTCAAAAGTGCCATCAATTAAGTATCCTTGAACAAAACCAGCTTCTTATGAGTTATGTTGTGAGAGGTAATAGTAAGCAATTTTCTCAAACCCACGGAAGAGAAAAACCATGGAGTTCATGTAAGGGATGCCATATGAACGAAGCTGCACAAGGGTCTTTAACCCTGAATAAATCTTATGGGCATGCAAGGCATGTATTTATACAAAAAATTAATTGTAAGATATGCCATAAAAGTTCGCTGCATGATTTCCATCTTAATAAAGATGCATGCCAGAAATGTCATAAAGATAAGGGCGTTCATGGACTTGGCATGGAAGCATTTTCATGTCTGAAATGCCATTCCTACTCAGAAAAAACACCTTCGATGGTTCCTAAAGATAGATGTGTCAAGTGTCATACTAACATCCCCAGAACAAGTCCAATGGCAGGCCTGCTCTGTCACCAATGTCACAAACCACATGGAGAAATAATTCCGAAGCCTTCTATGTGTGTTAATGAATGTCACCAGAATGAAACCGCTATAGGACAGCATGGATTCCATATGAAAAAAGGACTTAATTGCCTTGACTGTCATAAAGCACATATCTGGGTTGTTGGTCAGGACAAGGCAAAGACCCTTTGCAGTCGTTGCCATCCCTATAAAGAGACTAAGAGATTTATTTATTAATCCTTCCCCGCTATTTTTTTGCAATTCCGCAAATAAAAATTAATATTTTTGCGCCGTTGCAAATTTTTCATAACTAACAAACCTTAAAAATCAACAAGGTATAACCTGGCATGGAATATGCTTCTTTAATGGGTAAAAGAAAAAAAGGAGGTAAGGGGAAATGAATACTAAAGAGACGGCAAAAAAAGGATTATATGTAGGTGCAGGGGCAGGACTTGTATTATTTGCCCTGATAGGATTGCTTCCCGGTTCATTCATCGGCGGAATAATTGGACTTAGCATTGCAGGGAGTATAGTTGGAACACCTGTAGGTCCGCAGTTACTGCCAAGGATAATCGTGGGGGTATCTATGATATTAGGCATAATGCTTGCGGGCTTAATTTTCGTAGTGAGTAGTTCACTCTTAGGATGGGGGGTTGGCTATGTGATTGATGCAGTAAGGGCAGGGAAGGCTGAGGTCACAGATTTAGCAGCACATCATAAATAGAGAAGGAGAGACATATGAAATTTGTTGTAAGCAGAACAACCGTATCTTTACAAAAAAGTAAAAAACCATGTGATGAGGCAAACGAGGAAGCGTTAACCCCATTGGATTACAGGACTGTAAGAACACTTGAAGATGCAAAGAAAAAGGTATGGTATAAGGATTGGCTGCAAGGAGGCGCAAACCACAGAGAGGAAGGGGGAATCGTAGTATGCGACAAAAAGGAGAAAGAAAAACAATGGGTTGTTGAGATTAACACATTAAAAGAACTAATGGACTTTCAGAGCAAATATGGCGAGATTGTAATTATGGATAGCGCACCTTACAAAGAAACAAAAAAAGAGATAGAAATTCTCGGACCTAAGAGAAAATAAGGGTGTAGGGCAAGGCGTTAGCCTTGCATATTTTAAAAAATTACCTAAATAAAAGGAGGATACGAAAATGACAAAAGAAATGGCAAAAAAAGGTTTATATGTAGGAACTGGGGTAGGGCTTATACTATTTGCATTAGTTGGACTATTCCCCGGTTCCATGATCGGCGGTGTGATTGGCCTTAAGATGGCTGGAAGTTTATTGGGTTCACCTGTTCAGGCAACACTCTTAGCAAGATTAATAGTTGCAGCATCCATGATAATCGGGGTGATAAGCGCAGCAATAACCTTTATTCTCGGCCTGGGAGTGTCAGGATGGATAGTCGGCAGTGTAGCAGACGCTATAAAAGCAAGACATGAAGCAGCAGTAGAAGCAGCGCATACAGTAAGGCACTAAATTGTTCAGGAAATGTGTCATTAATGTAGGGACGACGAAGCAATCCAGTCAACCTTAAGATTGCTTCGTCAGAGCATGCCCTGAGCGACAGGATGTTTATATTAGGCTCAGAATGACAAGAGTGAAGGAGCTTGCAATGACGAGTTTCTAACGATTTTTAAAATTCGCAATTTGATTTAAATTTAAAAGGAGGGGAGTAAATATGCCTGATGAGCTCAAACCTGTAAAGGTATCTGAAATAGTGAAGGATATTACCAAATCATTCGATTCAAGTATTACAACAGCATGGTATTCAAACCTTTTGGGGTTTCTATCTGGCAGTAAATCATTCTACGTTTTATTGATTATAAGCGGAATCGTTGTTTTTGTTTCTGCCATGGCAGGTGCAAATGCAGTGAATATAGGTTACCGCCATGCCTATGGACTATCCCGTGAGGTGGTATTTGGGATATTAATTTCAACTTATATCTTTTTCGCTGTGACATCTACAGGGATTAGTATAGTGTCTTCTATTGGGCATGTATTTGGTGTAAAAGATTTTATGCCAATTGCGATGCGTAGTGTTTTTCTTGCGGTTGCCACTCTATTCGCGGGATTTACGGTTATTTTCCTTGATATTGAAAACCCATTTAGAATGGCTATTTACAATGCCATCTCGCCAAACCTTACCTCAAATATCTGGTGGATGGGTACGCTTTATGGCGCAAAGTTGGTCTTCTTGGCCATTGAGTTTATCCTTCTTTTGATAGCCTACAACAAATTAGCTATGTATGCAGGACTTTTGGGATTGCTCTCCGGGGTGGCTGCAATTAGCAACTTAGGGGCTGTCTTTGGGATGCTTCATGGCAGGGAATTCTGGTATGGTCCTTATATACCTATCTATCTAATTACATCTGCAATAGCATCTGGATGCGCTGCAATCATATTCTTCACATATCTTGGATATAAGGTCAACAATGAAATGATGGACAAACCCATGCAACGGGCAATGGAGGTTGTGGGAAAACTCTGTACCCTTATGGTTGCAATAATTATGTTTTTCACAGCATGGAAGATAATTACCGGATTTGTTGCAGCACCAGGTAAGGTTGAAGCAATTAAGGCAATGTTATCAGGTCCTTATTCATTCAACTTCTGGGTATTTGAGGTGTCGTTAGGTATGGTAATCCCATTTATTCTTCTTCTATGGTCAAAAGGCAAAAATATTAACATGATGTTTACAGCCTCAACCCTTATGATAATCGGCATCTTCATTATGAGGTATGACCTTGTGGTAGTGGGGCAGATTGTTCCTTCATATCATGAACTTGGGGTTAACGAATATCCTTCAATACTCACCTATAGACCTTCTTTTTATGAAATCATGGTTGTTCTGGGTGGTATGGGAATTGTGGCAGTGAGTTTTCTGATAGGTGAAAGAGTCTTTAAAGGACATAAAAGTGAGATACATTAATTAGGAGAGGTGAAAAAATGAAATTCCCAAAACTTGACCTTGAAAATCTAAAGAAAGAAAATTCGGATTCGGTATCAATGGTTGAACGGCGAGAGTTTCTTAAGATTGGGTTGGTGATAACAGGTGTTTTTGCTGGCGGGACAATTCTGTCGGCTATTTCAAATATGAATAAGGTCTATGCATCCTTAGAAGAGGCAGCAGAGAAGTATCCATACAAACCTCACTATAGCATGATGATAAGGCAGAACCGGTGTATTGATTGTGAGAGATGTATGGAGGCATGTATCATAACGAACGATGTCCCGGAATACGGATATCGCACAATGATACTACAAAGGGATGTCCCTGACGCAATAGGGCAGAAGCGGGAATTCATACCTGTTCTGTGCAACCAGTGCAATAATCCCCCATGTGTCAGGGCATGTCCTGTTAAGGCAACTTATAAGGATAAGCAGAATGGTATCGTTATGGTGAATTACAAAAAATGCATTGGCTGTAAGGTATGCGTAATGGCTTGCCCATACAATGCAAGATACTTTAACGAAGAGAAACATTCCATTGATAAATGCAATTTCTGCTTTGATACACGTCTCTCAAAGGGTGAAAAACTTACCGCCTGCGCCGCTGCATGTCCGGCAGGTGTTCGTATTTTTGGCGACCTCTCAGAGCCTGATAGTGAGGTTTACAAACTTGTCCATCAGATTGAAAAACCTGTCTGGGTCATTAGGCCTGAGGTTGGTGCAAAACCCAATGTATTCTACATGAAAGGATAAGGAGTTGACTATGCGAAAAACACACTTACAGATATCATCCCTGCCCCGCATCAAAGTGCGGGATAAACTCCAGCAGGAAGTTAGCCCTTCGACAAGCTCAGGGCAGCAATGGTGTCATGGTGAGCCTATCGAGCCATGGATTCCATATCCCCCGATTAAGGACTTCGAGGGCAGGCAAGCACGGAATGACGAATTATTTCAGAAAATAATATTTATCATCTTGCTAATAGCTTCAGTAATACTTTTCTTTGGTGTGAATCAAACAATATCCGCTAAAGTTTCACATGGTGGTGATATTGTCTACACCAAACCTGTAAAATCTGTAATCTTTAGCCACAAAGTTCATGCGGAGGACAAAGGGCTTAGTTGTGATATGTGCCATAGCGGTCTTTTTGATGCAGTTGCATTGAAGGTACAGAAAAAGAGTGATTTCAACATGGAGTCTCTTTACAAAGGAAAATATTGCGGTGCCTGCCACAATGGACAGATTGCATTTGCTTCAAATACCCAGTGTGCCCGCTGTCATACAGGTGTTAAGGGATACAGTGCCTACGAGAAGACAAAGCCCGAAAAAATTGTTACCTCTGGACCTGAGGGTTTAATAATCATAGGGAAGGGAGATTCTACTGTAAAATTCAGTCACGAAAAACATACGAAATCCACTATGTGCGGAGATTGTCATTCAGGTATGTTTCCTATGAACAAAGGAAAAGCCAGGATGACAATGGAGGAGATTTATCAGGGAGAATTCTGCGGCATGTGCCATAATGGCAAGGAGGCATTTTCATATACAAATTGTAGTAAATGCCACAAAGATATCCCAGTGCCAAAGACAGACCTTATTTATACAACCAAAGGGGTTGGTCATGTTAAGTTCAGCCATGATTTTCATACAGAGGCATTTGGATGTAATGAATGCCATAAAAAACTCTTTGTTATGAGAAAAGGCGGAAGTAAGATGAAGATGGATGCAATGTATAATGGCGGATTCTGCGGTTCATGTCATAATGGGAATATTGCATCAAATGTGACAGATTGCGGTAAGTGCCACAAGGACATGTAGAGGCAGTAGACAGTTCTTTATTTCTCAGTTGTCTTTACCCCGTTAGAATGCCTCGTAGCTCTGCTACGGGGATGAGAATATTTAATTCCTTTATAGTGAACACGAGGTTTAATGCCCCATGTGAGTCTTCCCATTAGAAGGGCGAAGGTCTTCTAACGGGGTTTACTTCGCAAGCATCCTAAAAAGACGAGCTGCCATTACAAAAAACACCCCGCCGATAAAGCTTCCAAAAAGACCGATAAAACTTATGACAACTAATACGCCTAAAATTACAATAAAGTGATGATTGGACAGATTGGTTTTGAATAAATGATTCAGGTCATGAGCAACTGCCCCACTCCATCCGCTTCCGATGCTCTGACCTAAGAGTATGTCCATACTAAGTGCAACGACGATGCCTAAAACCCCGCCAAAGATAGCGCCGACATAAAAAGCCTTTTTCACCTACTCCTCTATCCCAAATTTTTTGAACTTCCTGTAAAGCGTCGCAAGGTCAATGCCCAGTGCCCTTGCTGTTTCTTCTTTGTTTCTATTATGCGTATCATACATCCTCAAAAGCAGATTTTTTTCATAATCACTCAAATATGTTTTGAGGATAGAAAATGTTTCTAACCTTTCTTTTTGCTGTTCGCCCTTTTTTAATTTGTCAGGCAGGTCGTCAGAGGTTATGTAGTCGCCCTGTGCAAGAACAACAGCCCTTTCTATTACATTCCCTAGTTCCCTTACATTACCAGGCCAGAAATATCCCATAAATAAAGAGAGAGCCTCCTTATTAATTCCTTTTATTTTTTTACTGTGCTCTTTTGAAAATTTGTTTATGAAATGTTTTGTAAGGATTTCAATATCATCTCTTCTTTCCCTTAATGGGGGTATCTTTATCTCTATTACATTTAATCGCCAGTAAAGGTCTTCCCTGAATTTCCCTTCTTTAATCCCTGCTTCTATATCTGTATTGGTTGCTGAGATTATCCTTACATCAACTATTTTTTGCTTTGTATCTCCAAGGGGATAGACCTCTCCTATCTCTAAAACCTTCAGAAGTTTTGCCTGAAGATTAAGGGGCATATTTCCTATTTCGTCTAAAAAGAATGTTCCCTGATGTGCAAGCGGTATTAGTCCTAACTTATCAGATACCGCTCCTGTAAACGCTC
>Ga0154744_1172_pt1 | contig 9690 bp, 7 predicted proteins | sample Rifle2008BG16ft_FD_105752 | JGI IMG/M metagenome (GOLD analysis project Ga0154744, IMG submission 105752) | Candidatus Schekmanbacteria bacterium RBG_16_38_10 | reverse complement strand
GGCTTTTTAGCCTGGAAGAAAAAGATACCTGTAGTTCCAATAGGGATTCCGAAAAGGAGGCCTGAAATAGGAGAAAGATATCCTGTATCAGGGGTTTTCCGCGGAGAGGAATGGAAAGAGTTTTTGGATATAGTTTCTAAAACCTTCGATGAAGAGATCTTGGGAATAAATAATTACCAGCAGGCAAAAGCAATTTCTGATAAATTATCTTCAAGGATTGAAGAGGGCTTATATCTGTTTGGAGAAAAAAAACAGGAACATGTTGATGAAGCCTGTTATTGTGCAAGCAGGCTCTTTGACCTCATCCACATGTCTAACAAAGAAAAAATCCTTGTTCTTGCAGATTTAAGGCTCTACTGCGACTTAAAGGAGATGGCAGAGCTGCTTCTTAAAAAGGAAGAGATGAGGGAGGAAATATATGTTTCCCCTAAAAGGGAATCTGACATTTATGGGTTCAGGGTATTGCAGGAGCCCCTCCTTTTTTCCTTTGACCGTGCAAAGGAAAAGGGACCCTCTGTAACAGTTGCGCAGAAACTATTTCTCGTAGAGCTTGAAAAATGGGCTGAAAAAACATCTAAGGAAACCCTCACAGGAGAAGAGATAGACGGAATCATTTATGAAATTGTGAGGAGGACAAGGGTTAATAAGAACGTGTCAAGGGGTGTAAGTGTCAGGGGAGGTATTGCCTTTAAGGAGATATCGCAAGCTCTCGTGGAGATTAGAGGTCAATGGACAAAAGAGATAATTGAGAAAGGAGCAATGGCCTCACTCCCGCACAGGATAAGCCTCAAGCCTGGAGCCCCTCTAAAGGCTGTAGAGTTAGTTAGGGAAATAGTAAAGGAAGTAGTTTACGGTCTTGGATTTAAAAAGGAAGTAGTTGAAACATTCCAGGGCAAAAAATTCAGCCTTTCAAAAGATGACCTAAGAACTGCTCTCAAAGGTCTTAAAAATAAATCCCTTGGGCAAAAGGATGACAGGAAGGGTGTTATAAATTTAGACCATGACTTTGCCCTTGATGCCTATAAGGACAAAGATCTTAAGAATCTGATGAATGATTTCAGGACAGAGAAAGAGGATGTTGCTGAAGCCCTGAAAAACCTCTGTGATGAGCTTGCAAGCAAGGGACATCTCAGCAATGCCCTGCCAAAGGAGATGAGATTCACAAAAAAAGGGGTAAAGGAGCTGAGCAATGATGCTGATGAGCGCTTCAGGAGGGGTGAGGTCAACGAAGAGGAATTCAAAAAAGAGATGAGCGATATTGAAAACCTTCCTGCAGCCCTTGAAGAGGGTGAAAAGAGAAACCTTCCAAAGAAAAAAATATCAGAACTCGTGGCAGAGTTTATGGATATACAGCACAAATATAAAAACGATGAATGCTCCCTGGAGGATGCCTATGTGCACTATGCAGTAAATGAAAACCGCGGTTTAAAAATAGATTCTGAAAAGCTTGACTATGCAAAACTCCACGTCATGGTCTATAACCTTCAGAAAAAAGGGTTGCTTAAGGTACGGGATGACGGGAAATTAAGCTACTCCCTGACAGGTAAAGCCCTCACATGGCTTCTTGATGAACTGATTTCAAGCAAAGACGCCAGCAGCCTTATCAGGTATGCATTCAAGCAGGACAGGTTTTCAACCAACATTGTTGATATAAGAAAATACAAAGTGGGGGATAATTTTCAGGATATTTCAATTATCCATACCCTGAAAGAGATTGTAAGAGAGAAAAAATCCATTGATGAAGTGACAAGGGCGCAGCTTAAAGCCTTTGAAAAGAGACCTACACAGAGGCAGGATATTGTTCTGTGCCTTGATGTAAGCGCTTCAATGAGGCAGTTTTCAAAACTGCGTTTTGCAAAAATAGCCGTTGCAGCGCTTTCAAGGGCAGCAGTTGAGAAGGAATACAGAGTGGGTGTTGTTGCATTCAGCAATGAGGCAAAAACTGTTTCCCCTCTTGGAAAGGGAATTGACGAGATTATGGATTCTGTTGTCACTCTGAGAGCTGACCAGTACACAAACATAGGCAAAGGAATTGAATGTGCAAAAAAACTTTTAATGGCTGAAAAAGGACCTGAGCAGAAGCATATAATTCTCATAACAGACGGCCAACCCAATGCACTCTCAAAGGATGTATCCGACTCAGTAAAATCCAAGATGTCAATGAAGGAGGAGATGGCTTTCAGGTTTTCAATCTCTGAGGCAGAAAAGGCTGCCCGCAGGGACATCAGGATTTCTGTCCTGCTAATAACAGGCGGAGACCAGCAGGGTGTGACCTTTGCTAAAAAGATTTCAAGGATAGGGCGCGGGAAATTCTATAAAGCAAGCGCTGTTGAAAAAATCCCCATCAGTGCTCTTGAGATGATGAGGTGATATCAATATAAAAATGTGCAACGAACACAATTCATCAGCAATTGGCGGTGCAGGGACTTGAACCCCGGACACTACGGATATGAGCCGTATGCTCTAAACCAGCTGAGCTACACCGCCAGAAAAATTGGGTATCTTTATTACTTTTTTGTCTCGTCTTCGTCAAGCTCTTTTCCAGAAGAATCTTTATCGGATCTCCAGAACCATCTTCTTTTTGGAGATTTGTACCTGACAAGACCTTCAAGCCGTTTAGTTTCTTCTGAAAGTGTAGCATTAAAGTTTTTATTAACAAAATTTTCTGCAACCATTATAGCATTTTTAATGGCATGTGATGTTGAAGATCCGTGGGCTACAATACATACTCCATTAACTCCAAGAAGAGGAGCTCCTCCATATTCAGTGAAATCAAGCCTTCGGTTAAGGCTTTCAAAAGCCGGCTTCATCAGGTAGGCTCCGATTCCGCTTCGTGCTCTTTTGGAAACTTCTTCTTTGAGCATATCAATGTATACTTTTGAGAATCCTTCAGTAAGTTTTAAAAAGATGTTTCCAACAAATCCGTCGCAGACAACAACATCAGCATCTCCGTAGAAAACACTGTTTCCTTCTATATTACCAATGAAATTTAAAGAAGAATTCTCAAGCATCTTATATACATCGTGGGTAAGCTGATTCCCTTTTGCAGGTTCAGTTCCGTTAGTTAAAAGGGCTATTTTAGGCCTTTCTTTTTCTAATATGGTTTTTGCATAAACGTGCCCCATTATGGCAAATTGGACAAGCCATTCAGGCCTGCAGTCCACATTGGCACCAACATCCAGGACTATTGTTTTACCGTTGATTCCTGGCAGAATAGTAGATATTGCGGGACGGTAGATTTTTGGAATGGCTCCGAGTATTTTTATGGCTGAGTACATGAGTGCTCCGGTATTTCCTGCACTCACAACTGCTTTTACCTGGTTATTCTGTAGCATTCTGAGGGAAAGTAACAGAGAGGAATTCGGCTTTTTGCGAAAACCCTCTGAAGGAATTTCGCCCATTTCTATTACCTGAGGTGCATGTCTGATTTCAATTGATGGTACTGAGCCATCATTTGATGAAAAATGTCTGAGTATTTTGGATTTATCACCAACAAGAACAACTTTCGTTCCGAATTCCTTAGCTGCACTTATGGCACCCTTTACAATTGCTCCCGGAGCAAAGTCTCCACCCATGGCGTCAACGGCGATCATGGTTACCCCTTTTTGTTTTGGGTTAAGTTGTTAGGTTAAGGTTAAGATGCCAGTTTGGTAGTTAGAGGGTAAGTTAATGGTAAAAATATAAATCTAACCGTCACCCAATTACTAAACGGGCTTCGTAACCATTTACCATGCAACTTATTTAGTCGCGTCTGCTATTTTAATCACTTCTCTGCCGTTGTAATATCCGCAATGCATGCACACGCGATGTGGCAGTTTTGGTTCCTGGCACTGCGGGCAATTTGAGTATTGAGATGCCGTAAGCGCATCATGGCTTCTTCTTTTATCGCGCCTTGATCTTGAAGCTTTTCGTTTTGGTAAAGCCATTTTCTTGATCTCCTTTCTCTACGCTAATCCCCTCTCGCCCCCCTTTTCCAAAGGGGGGGTTGGGGGGATTTTGGTCAATTAATTTTTTACTTTCAACCCCGTTAACACTGAAAATCTCGGATCGATTTTTTCATCGCTACAGTTGCATTTTTCGATATTCAGATTGCTGCCACATTGATGACATAATCCGAGGCATTCAGGCTTACAAACCGGTTTGATGGGTACCGCAAGGAAAATCTGCTCCCTTATAACATCAAACAGGTCAATTACTGAACCTCTCAAATAGATGACATCAAGATCTTCTTTTCCAAGTTCCCTTTCTTCTTCGTCTGGCTCTAAATATGAAGGTTTAAACTCAATTTTAAAGGGAGTCTTAACCCTTAAGACGAAGCTTTCCAGACAGAGGCCACAAATCTGTTTTATTGAGAACTCAACGGCACCTTTGACTATTACATCAGTTTTAACTTTTTCAACAGTAACAGCAAAGCAGATCGGTTTTGTAATTTCATATTCATTTCCAATGTCTATTAATGAGCTTTCAATCTGTTCATCAATTCTATAACCTTCACTGGGTATATCATTTATTTCAATATATCTTAACATATTAATCTCTGCAGATTTTCAACTGTTATTTTAATGCTAACTATTTCTATTAACCTGTCTTTTCTCTTTTTTAAGAGCAAACTTTAATACATCTTTCATTGTTTCTGCAAAGATAAACTCAATCCCTTTCCTTACATTTTTTGGAAGCTCAATGAGATCCTTTTCATTTTTCTTTGGTAATATTACAGCAGAGATTCCGGCTCTTTTCGCTGCAAGCATTTTTTCCTTAACTCCTCCAATCGGAAGGACCCTTCCTCTTAATGTTACCTCCCCTGTCATTGCAACATCTTTGCTTACAGGTACCTTTGTAAGGACAGAGATTAGGGCAGTAGCCATGGTTATTCCTGCAGAGGGACCATCCTTTGGCGTAGCACCGGCAGGAACATGGATATGGATATCATTTTTGGAGAAAAAGTCATTCTTTATTCCAAGAGAAGTTGCCTGTGACCTGGAATAGCTCAGAGCTGCTTTTGCAGATTCCTGCATTACATCTCCCAGTTGCCCTGTTAGAGTAAGGTTCCCTCTTCCCTTCATTGTCGTAGCTTCTATATAGATTATTTCTCCGCCTGCAGGAGTCCACGCAAGACCGGTTGCAACCCCGATTTCACTAAATTCCTGCTCGCTCTCTCTGAGATACTTCACTACTCCAAGAAAGTTCTCGATATTGTTTGCTGTTATCCGTGTTAACTTCTTTTTACCTCCGGCAACTTTTTTTGCAACTTTTCTTATGATGGATGCTACTTCTCTTTCTAAGTTTCTTAGTCCTGCCTCCCTGGTATAATCTGAGATTATCCTTGAAAGCCCGGAATTGGAAAGAGAGAGGAGGCTTTCTGTCAGTCCGTGCTCCTTTAATTGGCGCGGGATTATATATTTTCTGGCAATCATCAGTTTTTCCTCTTCAGTATAGCCTGAGAGGTAGAGAGTTTCCATTCTGTCCTTTAGGGCAGAGGGAATCGGGTCTGTTAAGTTGGCTGTTGTTATGAACATAACCTTTGAAAGATCAAAGGGCAGAGCAAGGTAATGGTCAGTAAATGTATCGTTCTGCTCCGGGTCAAGTACTTCAAGAAGGGCTGCAGACGGGTCTCCCCTGAAGTCTGTTCCTACCTTGTCAATTTCATCCATCATGAATACAGGATTATTTGTTCCTGACTGCTTTATACCCTGTATAATTTTCCCCGGAAGAGCTCCCACATATGTTCTTCTGTGTCCTCTTATTTCTGCCTCATCTCTGATTCCTCCAAGAGAAATTCTTACGAATTTTCTCCCAAGAGCCCTTGCAATTGATTTTCCAAGAGAGGTTTTTCCGACTCCCGGAGGACCTACAAAGCAAAGGATAGGTCCTTTCATTTCCTTTTTCAGTTTGCATACACTAAGATACTCAAGAATCCTTTCCTTTACCTTTTCAAGATCATAATGGTCTTCGTTGAGAACCTTTGAAGCCTTTTTTATATTAAGGTTATCCTTTGTGGATTTGCTCCACGGCAGCTCAATAAGGGAATCAAGGTATGTCCTTACCAGCGAAGCCTCTGCAGCATCTGGATGCATTTTTTCAAGTCTGCTTAGCTGTTTATCAGCTTCAAACTTTACTTTTTCAGGCATTCTGGCTTTTTTTATTTTTTCCCTGATCTCGTTTATTTCCTCTGTCTTTTCATCAACCTCGCCAAGCTCCTTCTGAATAGCTTTGAGCTGCTCCCTCAGGAAATATTCCCTCTGAGTCTTGTTTATCTCATCTTTTGCTTCGGTCTGAATCTTGTGTTTTACTGTCAGGACTTCAAGTTCTTTATTGAGATACTCGCTTACTATCTTTATTCTCTCTATCGGGTTTAGAGTTTCAAGGACTTTCTGCGCATCATCAACCTTTAGATTCAGATTGGATATTACAAGATCAGAAAGTCGTCCCGGCTCTTCAAGGTTATCAGCAAGAAGAAGTATATCAGGAGGAATAACCTGTCCAAGAGAGATGACTTTTTGAAGCTGTTCCCTTAGATTCCTCATCAGGGCTTCAACCTCAGAGGTTTTTTCTCCATAGGCCTCATCTTTCAGCACTTCTATCTTGGCTTTATAAAAAGGGTTTGTCTGTGTATACTCTAAAACCTTTGCCTTGCTCAATCCCTGCACTAAAATCTTGACCCTTCCATCGGGAAGCTTGAGCATCCTCATAATCATTGCCACAGTCCCGATGGAATAAATTTCATCCAGTGACGGGCTTTCTGTTGCTCCGTCTTTTTGGGCAACAAGCATTATCATTCTGTTTGATGACAGGGCATCATCTACTGATTTTACCGACATCTCCCTTCCAACAAAGAGAGGAACAATCATAAACGGGAAGATTACAATATCTCTTATAGGCAGAAGAGGAACAGTATCCGGAATCTGAATTTCTTCTATGTTTAAAGTATCAATCATTTTTATTCACCTTAATAAGTTTACTCAATTTTAATTTCTTTCTTTTCTCCTCTTTTATCAACTATCTTTTTAAGCCTGATTGTTAAAATCCCTTTCTTGTATACTGCCTTTGATTCGTTTGAATTACATGAAACAGGCAGTTTGATAACTCTCTTGAAACAGCCAAAAGAACGCTCCATACAGAGAAACCTGACCCCCTCTGAGTTGGTAATTGTGGTGTCTGCCTTGTTTCCTTCTATTGTCAGTTCATTACCTTTGATATAAACAGACACATCTGATGGACTAACTCCAGGCAGTTCGCTTTCAACAACTACACAGTCAGTTGTCTCATATATATCTATTGGGGGGAATCCCTTGGTTTCGTTTAAAATTTCCAAATTTCCCCGAAGGATCTTTGGGATGTTGTTGAAAAGCTGCTCAACTTCCTCAAAGCCGAGATGTTTTAACCCTCCAGAACTTGATTTTTTATGTGACATAGATTAAATATTCAACTCTTTTAAATATTTTCTGAATTCCTTGCCAAGATCTTTTCTTTTAAGGGCAAATTCAACAGTTGCCTTTAAAAAGCCAAGTTTATCCCCTGCGTCATACCTTGTTCCTGTAAATTTATAGGCATAAATATCCTCTATCTGCAAAAGAATTTTTAGGGCATCAGTAAGCTGGATTTCCCCAAGCTTTCCAGGAGAGGTTTTTTTAAGGGCTTTAAAAATTTCCGGAGTTAAAATATATCTGCCTATTACAGCCAGATTTGACGGAGCTTTTGCAGGGTCAGGTTTTTCTATAAGGTCCTGTACCTTATAGACTCTGTCTTTAACTTTTTTTGGCTTTATTATGCCGTAGCTTCTTGTGTCTTTTTTATCTACCTCCTGAATTGCAATAACCGAGGAGTGGTATTCCTCGTAGACATCGATCAGCTGTTTTATACAGGGGGTACGTGAATCAATTATATCATCAGCAAGAAAAACTGCAAATGGCTCATCACCAACAATTGCTTCTGCACAGAGAATTGCGTGTCCCAATCCAAGAGCCTTTTTCTGCCTGACATATGCAAATGTTACAAGGTTTGATATGCCTTTTATCTGTTCAAGCAGTTCAAATTTTTTTTGTTCAAAAAGTTCGTTCTCAAGCTCCATTGAATAATCAAAATGGTCCTCAATCGCCCTTTTTCCCCTTCCTGTAATAATTGTAATCTCTTCTATCCCGCTTGCCTTTGCCTCCTCTACAGCATACTGAATGAGTGGTTTATCAACAAGTGGAAGCATCTCCTTTGGAGAAGCCTTGGTTACAGGAAGAAATCTTGTTCCAAAGCCTGCAACAGGGAAAACAGCTTTTCTGATTTTCATATTTCTATTTTCCTGAGAATTAAGTGATTATTTTTTTGTAACTTAGAATACTACTAACATATTGATAGTCAATAACATAGCCTTCTATACATGGCAGACTTATTCTGCTTTAAAGAATTTAGGAATAATAATTCCTTGATGGATAAATGTCAAGGTCAAAAGACTTTGATTATGAAAGTTATAAAACTTCTTAACAAACTCTTTTTTAATGGACAAGCAAAGGTTGCTATATTATAAAAATTTGCGCTAAGGAAGTTGAAATGCAACAGACAATACGCCTTGCCAAGCAAGATTAGACGATACCCTTCGTAGTGTAATGATTTGCAGGAGCTTCCGCCATTGCAAAGGCAGTCAAAATCGGCGCAGACCTCTACGACAGGGACGCGCTTCAGGCTGTTGAAAAGCTCAAAGGGTTTTTGAAGGGAAAATAGGAGGAATCAGAAATTTTGCAGGGGTGGTTCATGAACCACCCTTTTTTTCTGAAATTTCCAGATGAAGTGTTGCTCCTAAACTGTCTACGATTTTTCTTAGCGTAAATAACGAGATATTTTCCGTGCCGTTTTCAATACGGGATATCATCTGTTGAGAAATTTTCAGTTTTTTAGCTAATTGACTCTGAGTTATTCCCTTTTTTTTACGCACAGCCTTTATCTTATCAGCAACTATTTCAAAAAATTCATTTTCCATCTTTGAAGCAACTTTTTCTTTAACAGGAAATAAGCCTTTCTTTTTAAATTTTTCTTTTAATTTATCATGGATTGCCTGCCAGAATTCTATGCGGGGATTATTCCAGTTGTCCCTGCGCATCCATCTCTTTATTTTATGCCAATTTTTCAGGAAATCAGATGGATCTAAATAATTATTGAATACCTCTTTTGGCGAGTTTTTTCTTGAAAGCAAAAGGACTGATAAAGACAAAAAACGTTCATTCTCAGGGTTACTAAGAATTGATTTTGCTTCTTTGACAGTTATTTTTCTGTCCCAGAGCCAATCCCGCTTAAGATTCATATAAATTCAACCTCTTTTTCCAAAATTTTGTTGACCTCTTTTTTAAAGTGGCGCTCTATCTCATTATAATCAACAGGCTTTTTTGAAAGTAATTCCAAAAGACCGGTTTTCATTTCCATACGGCTATAGGTACGAAACCACCTTATAATAGATTCGCGCAATAAGGAGTTGCAAAATCTGGAAGAAAAATCTGACAGACGCATAAAAGTGTGAGAAAGGCAGTAAAAATCGTAGAAATCTTTTGCCTCCTGTCTGCCGCCCTCTACAATACTTCTGCCTGTTGAATCTTTTGTAAAAAAAGTTCCGGTAAGCGCATAAAGCTTTCTCATATAGATGTCTTCAAGGGATAAAACTTTTATTTCATTGATTAACTTTGGTTGTTTTATAAGATCAATATAATCCTG
>Ga0154744_1195_pt2 | contig 9911 bp, 8 predicted proteins | sample Rifle2008BG16ft_FD_105752 | JGI IMG/M metagenome (GOLD analysis project Ga0154744, IMG submission 105752) | Candidatus Schekmanbacteria bacterium RBG_16_38_10 | reverse complement strand
AAATATACCCCCTTTCGCATTAGGGCGCTGCCACTGGGATAATTGGCTTGTATACGATGTATATTCCAGAGGCGTCCAGATTATCGACATAACAGCGGTGACAGCGGTTATACACCAACACCACGATTATTCTCACATTTCAGGCGGTGAAGTGGGCTTAAGAAAAGGCAAAGAGATGAGGCTTAATTGGGAGCTGCAAGGCGGGTATTACAGCAGGATATTTAACATATGGGATTCCACGCACGTGCTCTCAAAAAGTTTAAAGAAGGCCAGTACATTAAGACATCTGGGCGCCCATTGGATTAGATTGAGGTACTTTTTCATTATTCTTTTAGTAGAAATCCTTTACCCCTATTCGCTCCCTTTGGTTATACTTTTGAGAGGTATCAGAGGTTGTTTCAGATTCATACAACGAATACTTGGACAGGCACGTGTTAAGCCCGCTTAAGGTAATAACTCTATGCGCATAAGGACAGCAAACGACATACCCAATAAAAATATAAGCACATTTTTATTTCTCTTAGTGCTTGTCTCGGGTATGGGGATAGCCATTGCCATTGCGTCTTTTGGCTTTTCTGTCTTACTATTTATCCTTTTGGTATGTGTAGGATGCTACGTGCTTTTTAACCCTTGGCATGGTTTCCTATCTACAATTTTCTTCCTGCCCTTTTCAGGCATCCAGTTTGAGTGGATAACTGGCGTACAAATCCCAGTACAGATCATTCCGTCACAATTTTTTGGAGTGCTAACTCTAATAGGGTATCTCTTGCTGGGTAAGCGACTTAAATTTACTAAGCATGATAGGGCACTTTTAGTCTTTTTTGTTATAGCCCTTTTCACCTCCCTTATAAATTACCCGAGGATCATTTCAGTGGATATTGAGTTTTTCGGCGGCATATTCAGGAATACAGGAGGTAGATCTCTTGCTCAGCTATTCGGATTAGGTCTTATGATTGGCTTATATCTCCTGACGGTGAACATCTTGACAACGCAACAAAGGTTGAATAGGACCCTAAAGCTTTTTCTGGGGAGCCTCTTTATAACTGGTATTTTTGCGATTTATCAGTTTATTGGCTACTTTTTTGGGTTACCTTTTGTTGAATTTACATACTATCCAGCCTTGAAGGAAATAATAGGTCCAGGGATAGTAGGCGATTTTGCCAGAGTAGGCTCTGTTGCCGGGGAACCGAGGCAATTATCTTATGTCCTCTTACCTGGTATCTTTATACTTTTACCTCTTGTAGTCTTGAAGCCACATCCATTTAAATCAAGGGTTGTACCTTCTATATTTCTCTTTTCCATCTTTGTCGCCTTTGTTTTTACTTTTGCAAGGAGTGGCTGGGTCTCCTTCATTGTTTCTCTTTTAGCTATTTTGTTCCTTATGCTCTTTTACAAGTCCAGGGAGAGATTGGGTAAAAAGTTGTTAGCGAGTCTTACTTCGATAGTATTACTCGTTGTGTTTTTTGTAGTGCTCGACAAAATCATTTCTTGGTGGGGATACTCACTGGGTTACTCGGTATTTGAAAGGTTCTTATCTATAGAGACGACATGGACCGAAAGTTACATTGAAAATATTTATCTAAATGAAACCTGGAAACTTGCGATAAGCAATTTTTTGTGGGGTGTAGGATTCGGTAACTCCAGCTTCTATATTACTGTTAAACCCTACGTAGATCTGACTGGCACATATTTGAGGTTATTAAGCGAAACAGGTATCTTTGGTTTGTTAACGTTTCTTTGGTTTCTTTCTGGCAATTTAATTTATAGCATAAGAGCCATGAAAAAAACGCCAGAAGATGGGAATAGGGTAATAATTTTAACACTTCTTGCCGGTGTATTATCACTTCTGATCAATTGGATTCACTATGGTCAGGACTTTAATAATCCAATAATATGGGTATTACTTGGAATGCTCAAGGCATCAGCTAAGTTAGGATATAATACGTGTGAAAGGTCTTAATTTACACATCTAAGAAATAGGATCGCTTAGATTTAGTTAAATGAACATTCTTTTTATTTATTCATTACAAGACACTCAATCACTAACTAAACCCTTACAATCACCAGGACAAATGCAATTTGGCATATCTTATATCTCATCTTTTTTAAAAATGCACGGTCATCACACAAAATTGCTGGTTTTGAGCAGGATGTTTAGTAAAAAAAAAGAAAATCTAATAAATAAATATATTAAAGAATTAAATCCTAAATTAATATGCTTTACAACTGTAAGTACTGAATATCGGTTTATTGCAGGTATTGCAAAATATATAAAGAATAATTATAGAAATATTTATTTGTTAATAGGCGGCCCTCATGTTTCATTAAACCCAAATAATATTTTATTGGAGAGTTTTGATGCTTTATGTATCGGTGAGGGAGAAATTCCTACACTTGAGTTAGTCTCGCAACTAGAAAACAACATTACGCCATCTGGGATCCACAACCTCTGGATTAAAAATGGTTCTAAGATTGAAAAAAATATACTACGTCCATTCATGAGAGACTTGGATAGTTTACCTTTTCCTGACAGAGGTATGTGGGAAGAGTGGATAGACGAGCACCCCGGAGCTTATATCCCTATTTTATTAGGTCGTGGTTGCCCATTTCAATGTACTTATTGTAGTAATCATGCTCTAAGAAGATTAACGTCTGGTGCTTATGTAAGATTACGCTCTCCGGAGAATATTGTTAAAGAAATAAAAGAAATTACAACTTATTGCCCCCAAAAAAAAGATTTTTATCTAGAAATAGAAACTTTCGGTGCTAATAAAAAATGGTCTTTAGAATTATGTTCGAAGTTAAAGTTATTGAACAAAACTATCGGTCAACCTCTAAACTTTGGAGTAAATCTTAGGGTTACACCAAATACTGATTTTGAAGAGCTTTTTACTAGTCTTAACGAGAGTAATTTTAAATTTGTAAATATTGGTCTTGAATCTGGAAGTGAACGAATACGTCGTGAAATACTTAAACGAAATTATTCAAACGACGATATTATCGAAGCGGTTACTTTAGCTAGAAAGTGTGGCTTAAAAGTGAACTTTTATAATATGATAGGTATCCCAGGAGAGACGTTAACTGATTTTGAGGAGACGATTAAAATTAACCGAATTTGTCAACCAGACATTCAAATGCTCAGTATTTTTTATCCATATCCTGGAACCGATTTGTACATTTTATGTCAACAACAAGGATTACTACAAGAGCCATTAAGCCAGGACATGGAAAGATCTAAAGCAGTTTTGTCACTTCCTGGATTTAGCAAAAAACAGATACAGAAAAATTATATCTGGTTTGCCTATCATGTTTATAAAGGTTATAAACCAATATACAAGATTTTAGCAAGCGTTATGGTACATAAATTCCATTCAAATTATTATCTTAATAAACTATATAGAATATTAACTAAGATTGAAATTTTAAAGCAGCTGAAGTACTTTTTAAGATTCTGAGCTGGTCTGCTTGGAAGTTCACCAAGCATTATCAAAATAAAGAGATTTCTATGCTATGAATGTTAATTCTTTTAATTTTCTTTTTGTAAGTTATATAAAAAGAATACTACGTAAATTAATTGAATTTAAAGCCAGCTTATCAAGTAAAAGTTTTTATTGTAAAGCGTTAAGTGGAATGTCTACTTATAATATATGTATAAATTCTGACTTAACGGTATCTTGTAACTGTAGAGATTATGATGGTACTGGACATATTGGAGATTTTTCATCTCAAAGTTTTTCAGATATCTTTAGTGGTATCATAGCAAAGGAATTTAGGAAAAAGCTCGCTTATGGTAGATTGCCTATTCTAACCTGTACCACTTGTAGCGAATTACACCTGATAGATAAAAATAATGCTCAACACTTTGAACAGCATTATACTTTACCTGAAGGAATAATGTTAGAAAACACAGTATGTTGTAATTTAAATTGTACAGAATGTGCACGAAAAGAGGTTACATCTATCAGAAAGAAAAAAAGTTTAACCCTGGAGGAAATAAAGAAAATTTCTATGGAAATAAAAAGTTGCAATATAAAATCACTTTGTTTTTTTAATTTAGGTGAACCTTTTCTTTCTCCAAATATATATGACGAGTTAAAAATATTAAGAGATGACAACCCTGATTTGACAATTATAGTATCTACCAATGGAACTTTATTAGATAATGATAAAACAAGAGGAGCAGCTCTGATGCTTGATACGATTATTTTTTCAATAGATGGAATATCAAATAAAACAGTCCAGAAATATCAAAAAGGTGGAAGTTTTGAAAAATCCTATAACAATATGAAAGTCCTTGCTGATTATAGAAATTCCAGAAAAGTAGATAAACCTTTAATAGAATGGAAGTACGTACTCTTTAATTGGAATGATGAAAGAAAAATGATTTTAGAAGCTATAGAACTCGCCAGGCAGGCAAAAGTTGATATTATCTCCTTCTGGCCTACCAGGACTCCTATATATGGAATTTCATGGAGATATTATTTTAGTAGCTTTTTTAAGACTATAGGATATAAAAATTGGAAAGGGAGAGAAGTAAATTTTAGGGGATAATTTGTTGAGTTCAGGTCTTGCAATATAGCATATAGCTCATGGCTGATGGTTCATATTATCCAAGTTTTGAGTTTTAAGATATGTCTAAGAGTCCGATAAAAGAAAAGAGCTATAATTTTGCACGGAGTAGATTTTGAAATATTTACAAATCTATGTTTACCCTGCTTAAGCTAATAAAGCCCTTCTTACTGCCCCCAACCCTGATTGCCATTGGGATGGCAGCAAGTTTCCTTCTTCTTTTTAGTAAGAAGCAAAAGTTGGGGAAAACTCTTTTGCTCTTAACATTGGTAATTTATTACTTGCTTTCCATCGAACCGGTTGCTTATCTACTTGCAAAAAGTATTCAAGGCAAGATTGATATTGAGAAGTTTGAGGTAGAAACTGAGAATGTAGAGGCAATTGTTGTTTTAGCTGGCGGTGTTCAAAAGAAGGATGGTTACCGTCCTTATCATGAATTGGGTGAAGCAAGTTGGAGGAGGTTATGGCATGGGATTGAATTGTATAAAAGGTTCAACGGCAAAATACCCATACTTTATAGTGGTGGCAGTGGCGACCCTTTTGATCCTGTCTCTGTGGAGACCGAACTTGCAAAGAACTATGCTGTATCTATGGGTATTCCTGAAGATAAGTTTTGGATAGAGACATCTTCACGAAATACTTATGAGAGTGGGGTTGAGATTAAGCGTATCCTTGATGATAGTTTCCCTGGAGTTGGAAGGCATAAGGTAATTTTGGTGACATCGGCCCTTCATATGCCGCGGTCGATGAGGGTAATGAAAAAAGTAGGTCTAAACCCAATTCCCTCTCCTGCTGATTTTACTATAGGTTCACTAAGTTTGGATCCCTTGAGTTTTCTTCCCTCAATTAGTAGCTTTGCTACTTCTACCTTCAGCATCCATGAGTGGATAGGGATTGGTGGCTATTGGTTGCTTGGACGAATATAGGAGTTTTGGAATGTCATGATTCTAAAATACCTGCCTAAAAAGATGCTATTCTTACTCTTGGTGGATGTATTCCAGATACGATGAGATTGTCTTTCCACCATATATTTAATGAAGCTATTTTGGAGATTAATAAAAACCCATCCAAAACTTTTGTGGTTGCTGATGGTCAATTCCGTCTGAAGCAAAACATTACAGGCCAGAAACTTAATGAGAAAAGATGAGAATAGGGATAAATTTACTATCAATAAGCACAGGTGGCGCTGAGATATATGTTGTTAATTTAATAAAGAATCTTGCCTTGATTGATAAGGAGAATCGATATGAGGTCTTTATTAGTAAAGAAAAAAGAGGACAGTTTGATGTAGAGCAACATAATTTCAAATTTATTGAGTTATCTTCTAAACTTTCCATACCTTATTACCGCATAATATGGGAGCAATTTTTTTTACCTATTATTTTAAAAAAAGACAAAATAGACGTCCTTTTCTCCTCAGGTAACATAGATATTTTATTTTCACCCTGCAAAACAGTGATAGCAATTCAGGTAATCCAGCCTTTCGCAGTTCCAGAGATGTTTCCTTCAAAAATGAGGCTATATTATTTAAGAGCGATGATAAGATTATCTTCTAAAATGACTGATAAGATTATAACTGTTTCAAAAACTACTAAAAATGAATTAATTAAATACTTAAATATCCCATCTTCTAAGATTATACCTGTTTATCATGGAGTTGATGCACATCCTAACCCATTATCTAAAAATGAGGTTAAAAGAAAATTTGGAATCAAGAAGAATTATATTCTTTCTATATCTTCAGTGTATAAGTTTAAGAATTATATAAATTTAATCAGAGGATTTAAAATTCTAAGAGAGAAATACAATAAAAATTTTCAATTGGTCATCGTAGGAAAAATTATTGAAAAAGATTATTCTCTTGAAATGATCAGAACTATAGATGAACTTTGTTTAAACTACGAGGTAATTCTTATTGATGGAGTTCCTCATAATGAAACATATCTTTTATATTCAGGTGCTAATCTGTATGTATTCCCGTCATATTGTGAAACTTTTGGTATGACTCAGATCGAGGCAATGGCATGTGGTATACCAGTTGTTACCTCTAATATTAGTGTAATGCTGGAAATATGTGGTGATGCTGCAGTTTACTTTGATCCAGCAAATCCAGAAGACATTGCTGACAAAATGAATCACGTTCTGTCAGATGAAAGCGTTAAAAATAAATTAATTAACAATGGTCTTAAAAGAGCTCGTGACTTTTCATGGGAAAAGTCAGCAAGAGATCACCTATCAGTTTTTGAGGAAGTTTATAGGGCTGGAAGGTAGAAATACAGTGAAAATTATTTTAATTGACCCGCCCTTTTATCGTTTTATTGGTTATTATAATCGTTATTTTCCTTTGGGATTAGCATATCTTGCAGTAGTTTTACGAGAAAATGGGCATGATGTGCTTATTTACGATGCTGATTGCAATGTAAATCCTTCAAAGATGGACTTTACCCGATTAGAAGATAGTTACCCTTTTTATCTTAAGTCGCTAAAGGATAATAACCATCCTATCTGGCAAGAGATGAAGAAAACAATCCGTAACTTTAAGCCGGATATAATTGGAATTAGTGTCTGGACTACATTTGCCGCATCTGCCTTTAAGATTGCATCTATTTGTAAGGAATATGATAGAAACATTCCGGTAGTAATGGGAGGTCCTCACATAACCATAAAATATGACGAGGTAATGAACATCTGCCCAGATGTGGATTTCCTGATAAGGGGTGAAGGTGAAGGGCCCATCGTCGAACTTGTAAAGGCATTGAATAAGCACAAGGAAGGAAACCCTTTTACTAACCCGGATACTTTATCCATAAAAGGCATTTCTTACAGAAAAGACGGCAAGGCAGTCCATAACCCTTCTGGTGAATTTATTAAGGACATCGATACGATTCCTTTCCCTACAAGGGACCTCCTTCTTAACAAAGACTCATACACCTCCGAGGATATGGGGCTTTTAATGACCAGCCGAGGTTGCCCTTATAATTGCTCTTACTGTGCTACAAGCATATGGGAAAGAAAAACACGCTATCGTTCAGTTGATAATGTTATAGATGAGATAAGATTTGTTATGGATAAATATGGAACCCGCCAATTTACCTTTAAAGATGATTCTTTTACTGTTAATAAAAAAAGAGTTTTGGAACTTTGTGATAGGCTAATAAAAGAAAAAATAAAAGTCAATTGGGATTGTAATACGAGGGTGAACCTTGTGGATGAAGAATTATTAAAGAAAATGAAAAAGGCAGGATGTAATAGTATAAAAGTAGGCATAGAGACAGGGAGCGAACGGATTCTAAAGTTGATGAATAAAAACATTACTCTTGAGCAATGCAGAAGGGCAGCAAAATTATTTAGAAAGGTTGGCATCCACTGGACAGGATATTTCATGATGGGGTTACCGTCAGAGACAAAAGAAGAAATTTATCAGACTTTAAAGTTCATGAAGGAACTGAATCCTGATTACGCCTCCCTTAGCGTCTATGAACCTTTTCCGGGAACAGAGCTGTTTAATATTGGAATCGAAAGAGGTCTTGTTCAAAAAGACAGGACGATAGAGGACTTTTATAAAATCTCACCGAAATATTATTACGTTAAGGATATGAATCACAGAATTGATACTATGAGCAATGAGGAATTTATAAGGCTTGAAGGTGAAATAAAAAAAGTATTTCATAAATATAATGTGGGCTTCTTAAAGTTAACAAAAAGGGCAAGGTCAAGAAGCAAACTTTATTTGCATGAACCCGGAATTTTTCTTGAAGATCTCAGAAAATTCCGCGGATGGATATGTAATAGCTGAGATATCGAATCCCTGTGACACGTATCTGGAGAGAAATGGGATATGAATAAATTAACACACCTTCTTCTTTTAGGTATTTCTTATAAATTAAATTTGACCAAACCTTTAAATCCTCCGTATCAATTCAGCATTGAGCCTACAAATTCCTGTAATTTTAAATGCGTGTTCTGTCCTCAATCCGACACCGAACACAAGAGAACAAGAAAGCAGGGATATCTAACTGTTGAAAACATGCAACTGTTCCTGAAACAAATTCGCAGTGTGAATCCCGGAAATAAAAACATTTCTTTGACACTTGATGGAGAGCCAACCTTAAATAAAGCACTTCCGGAATTCATACGGTTAATAAACGCAGAAGGCTTGTTCCCGAGGTTCAGTTCTAACGCAAAGAACCTTACTCCGGGTCTGGTGGACAAACTTGTAGCTTCCGGTTATTTCCTGGCTTCTATTGATTTTGCCAGTGAAGCAAAATATTTTGATAATGTTCGAGGGAGAAGTGGGGATTTTGAAATCGTTTTAGAGAACCTCCGCTATTTGGTTGAAACTGCGAGAAAAAATACGAAGATAAAACTTGAAATCGTAAACATATCTCATTTTTCAGGTGCAGACACGGAGAAAACCCTCAGAGACATGAAAAGCTTGTTTCCTGACAATCTTCCTCCGAATATTGCATTCTGGTCACGGACCTTCCATAATTTTTGCGGACACCTAAAAACAAATACAAAGAAAAGTTATCACCTTTGTCCTTATCCCTGGACTATGTTCACCGTGACATGGGATGGAGACGTGGTGGCATGCTGCAGGGATACAAGGGCAAGGACGGTGCTTGGCAATGTATTCTTTCAAACAATACCTGAAATATGGTATGGAGACAGATATATTAGTCTTCGAAAAAGGCTGATTAACAAAGAGGTTCACGAAATAGCCGCTTGTAGAGATTGTGATCTGCCATGGAGTTCGGGAACCACAAGATGGAAAATCCAATATATGCTTTCTTCATTGCTCAGGAGATAATAATTCCCAATAAAATAAGGTTATTCTGGCTTTCGTGTGGGCAATGATGTTTGGTGTCATTCCCGTGAAAATGGGGAACCAGAATACAAAGGTACTGGATGCCCGATTAAAAACTTCGGGCATGACAAATTAAGTAAATGAAAGTTTCAATAATTACAGTATCTTTAAATAGCTGTGACACTATCGAAGATTCCATCCAGAGCGTATTAAACCAGAAATACGAGAATATTGAATACATAATAGTTGACGGCGGATCGTCAGATGGAACAGTAGAAATTATACAAAAGCATCAGGACAAAATCGCAAAGTGGGTAAGTGAATATGATAAAGGTATTTATCATGCCCTGAACAAGGGACTGAAAATGTCCACCGGTGACATCATCGGATTTTTGCATGCTGATGACGTATATGCTCATAACCTTGTTATTGATCTAATTGTCTCCCGCATGATGAATTATGATACTGAAAGCTGCTATGGAGACCTGCTGTATGTCCACAAAAAAGACATTAATAAAACTATCCGGTACTGGAA
>Ga0154744_1119_pt1 | contig 10166 bp, 7 predicted proteins | sample Rifle2008BG16ft_FD_105752 | JGI IMG/M metagenome (GOLD analysis project Ga0154744, IMG submission 105752) | Candidatus Schekmanbacteria bacterium RBG_16_38_10 | reverse complement strand
CCTTAGCAGTAGCAAATGTGGGTGGTGATGATGGCTCGCCTCGTCCAAATGGATACATTAGTTTTAGGAATAGGATAACGGCGAGGACAACTCCCCCGATGAGAGTAACGGCTATCAGCGCACCAATGATGAGATCTTTTGCTTTATACATTTTTAATTCCTTCTTAATATATTTGACGTAAGAAGTAACCAAAATGTTTCAACATTATTATAAAATCTTTGTAACTTTCTGCCTTTGTCATTCTCGATTCTGTGTTCTTGGTTCTCTTAGACCCTAATCATATCCAGAATAACGTGGTATCTTTCCTCTATCTCATTTGGCTTAATAGTTTGCAATCGTTCTGTTCCAAAATCCTCTATAGCGAATGAGCCCATCACGGTTCCGTAGATGAGGGCGTGTTTCAGCGTTTGTATGGTTGTATTATCCGTCTTTGCGATGTATCCGAGGAAGCCACCTGCGAATGCATCACCCGCACCTGTGGGGTCTTTGATAGATATGGTTGGATAGGAGGGGATTGAGAAGATGGTGTCCTGCGTGATGAGGACTGCACCGTGCTCCGCCTTCTTTATGATGAGAACCTTGATGTCGAAGTGTTGGATTGCCTCTACGACTTCAGCGAAATTATTTTTATCCATCAGCATTAGTGCCTCCTCGTAGTTGATGCAGATGCCGTCAACGTGTTTGATGAGTTCGAGAAGTTTCTCGTGTTCCGTCTCTATCCAGAAATTCATCGTATCGAGGAGGATGAACTTTGGTTTTTTACTCATTTGTTCGAGGACAGCCATCTGCGTATGGGGAGAGCCGTTGCCGAGGAATAGATAGGGCGTTTCTCTAAATGACTGCGGGAGTGTTGGCTTAAAATCGCCGAGGACGTTTAGGTCAACGGAGACGGTGGTAGCGGTATTCATCCGCCCTCGGTATCTGCCGTGCCAGCGGAAGGTTCTTCCTTCTCTTTTTACCTCGAGACCGTCTATGTTGACACCCTTTTTAGTAAATAGTTTTGTGTGTTCTTGTGGGAAGTCGTTACCTACAACGCTGACAAGGTTAATCTTGGTGAAGCAGGAGGCGCTGAGCGAGAAGAGTGTAGCCGCACCGCCTAATATGTTCTCTCTTTTTCCGAAAGGTGTATCTATGGTGTCGAGTCCGATTGAGCCGACGACAAGGATATTTGACATAATATTTTTCCTAAATCATATTTATTGCTTTATTTAGTCGCTCTAACACACGCTCTTTGCCGAGGAGGTGCATCGTCTCGTTGATAGGGGGGCTGACTGTCCCGCCCGTGATAGCGACACGGATGGGCTGGGCTATGTTCTGGAGTTTTAGCCCGAGTTCTGTAGCCATAGTTGTAACTAAATGCTCCAGATTGTAGGCGTTGAAGTCATCAAGTTTCTCTAAAGCGGATTTTGCTTTTTGCAGGACATCCTTTACGCCGTCTTTGCGGAGGATTTTATTTACTGCCTTCTCGTCGTAGTCGACATCCTGCTTGAAGAAGAATTTAGTTAGTGCTGGTAGTTCTGCGAGGGTTTTGAGCCGTTCGTGCTGTTGAGTGAGTGCCTCTCGGATTTTTGTTGGCTCGAATTTAGAGAGGTCGAAGTGCGGCTCTAAATATGGTTTACTGAGTGTAATGAGTTCATCCAACGGCTTTTGGCGGATATAGTGTCCGTTCATCCACGTAAGTTTCTCTATGTTAAATTGTGCACCGCGGTTGTTGACCTTGTCGAGGGTGAATTGCTTTATCATATCTTCAAGCGGCATAATCTCTGTGTTATCACCAGGAGCCCAACCGAGCAAGGCAAGGAAGTTCATAAATGCCTCCGGTAGAAAGCCGAGCTTTTTGTACTCGAGGACTGATGTGGGGATTGTCTCTTCTTTTCCACCTGTACCTTTTTTCTTATAGTCCTTGCTCATTTTAGAGCCATCGGGGTTAAGGATAAGGGGAATATGAGCGAAATTAGGAATGGGCTTATCGAGAGCCCTGAAGAGCGAGATTTGTTTGGGTGTATTAGAGATATGGTCGTCGCCTCTTATGACGTGGGTTATATTTAGATCTATGTCGTCAACTACGCAGGCGAAGTTATAGGTAGGGAAGCCATCGGACTTCATAATTACGAGGTCAGGGTCTTGGGATATGTCTCTGCCAATTTTGCTATGAATACAGTCGGTCCACTCTATGTATCCATGGTCGATCTTAAAGACGACAGCGGTGCCTTTACCTATATCGTCACGTTTATAAGCCCTGCCTGTGGAGAGAAGTTTTTCTGCTGTTTCTTTATATTTATCAAGGCGTTGGCTCTGAAAATATGGTCCTTCGTTCCACTTTATACCGAGCCAGTTTAGTGCATCGTATATGGTTTGGAGTGATTCTGGCGTGGAGCGAACTTTATCCGTGTCCTCTATACGAAGGACGAACGTGCCGCCTTCGTGTTTTGTAAAAAGAAAGTTATATAGTGCAGTTCGAGCCCCACCTATATGGAATGTTCCAGTTGGGCTGGGTGCGAAACGAGTTCTCACATTTACCATATGAGGTTATTCTAAAGTTTAGGTGCCCTTTATTCAAATAAAAAATGTGCTCTATGGAATTGGGCCAAACTTTACTATTACATCATCTCCGTTGCCGAAGGTGAGGTTAGAGCCGGCAGAAACCACTAAAAATACCATAGATGAAGATATTGCTACTGGTCTCGAGCGTGTATCGGATGATAGCCCTACAACTGTTTTTGAGATAGGAGTAGGGAGTGATAAGTCGACGAAGACGACAGTGTCGTCGTCGCTTTGTGCAATCCCATTTGGCCCTGTGGTACTTATAGCGAAAAAGTTTTCAGATATAGCAGATGGTTGAGATGCGTCGTCGAGTAGTCCGCCTACGGTAGCAGAGGAAAGAGGGGTAGTACTGCTAATACTGAATTTAAGGAGCGTATCATCAGAATCGCCAGCTATACTGTTTGGTCCAGAGGTAGCTACAGCAAATCTATAGTTTTCTAATGGAACTGGTTGGGAGCGAAAGCCAAATATTAAGCCACCTATAACGTATGATATAGGTGACGAACCGTATGTGAACTTATCTATGGCATCGTTTGCATTTGATATGCCATCAGCAGAATAAGGAAGTAAACTATCTGACGGGCTCAGACGCACGGGTATCGATAATGCACCATATCTAACAATAGGCCCTCCTAAGCTGTAAGATAAAGATATTCCATCCCAAGTAAGGAAATAGAATATATCATCACTGCTACCAAACACAGTGTCAGGACCAGGCGATGCCAGTAATGATAATTGGTGGCTGAAATCCTGACTGACTATTTTTGACATATTTGCATCGAGATATGGTACTGTTATATGGTTTGCAGTAAGGGCATTTATATCCACTGATACAACTTCATCGTCGCTATCGCCAAACGTGTTATCTGGACCACCTGTTGCTACAAATGCCATATAACCAGTTATATGTGTAGGTTGAGATGCCAGTTTTGTAGTTAGTCCTCCGACTACTATGGAATTTGTATAGATAGGTGTCGAGACGTTTATCCCTACTATCGTGTCATCTGCTGTGCCCCATAAAGAGTCAGAGCCGTATGTGGATACAGCGGCTAAGTTCTCCGTAAACCAAAATGGCGTAAACTTTACAGGTTGTGATGCCATATCAGAAGTAAGTCCGGGAATTGGAATAAATGTGGGTGGCAAAGCAGATATATCTATAAGATACACACCATCATCGTATGTCTCATATATATTATCTGCACCAGCAGATGCTACAAGGGCAGTAGTGTTACCTAATCTGGTAGCTGGTGTACTTAATCCGGGAATGTTGATATTTGTTTTAGTGGCTGGTGTAGTAGATATGTCGAGCAAAACTATAATATCATCGCTATTACCAGCTATTCCATCGATGCCAGTAGTATTTACTAAAAATGTTGTATCAGTAAGAGAAACTGGTCGCGAGTGAATGTATAAACCTGTAACTGCTATATCTTCTCTCGGCATATCTATACCGTTACCTGTTACGGTTACAGGAATAGATAGTTTATTGGGGTCAGTAGTATTTACTTGTAGAGAGTCAGCATAAGGGGCTATAGAGGTAGGTGCGAATTGTATCTGTATAGTTAACGTTCCACCAGCTGGAACTGTAGTAGGTAGGGTGGTAGGTGATATTATCGAGAATGGAAGTGAGAGTCCGATCAAGTCCGTTATATCGGCAGGTCCTGTTCCATCTGTGTTATCGATTATAAGGTTAGCCGTTTTGACCATTGGTACAACTGTATCAGTAAATGTAAGCAAATTGCTTACTTGTAATAGGGGAGCAAATGAGGGAACATTATCACTGTTACCTACACTGCAAGATATTACTATTGATAACAAGAAGATCGCAATAGCTCTTATGATAGTGCTTGTCATATATTTATATATTGTATATCGAACCTTTTAGCAAGTGAACTTGAAAGTTGGCAGTTATTACTTTACTGTGTTTCTTAAAATCCCTATTCCCTCTACTTCTGATATAAGTTCATCTCCTGCTTTCAGGAATACAGGGGGCTTTCTAAATACCCCCACGCCAGCGGGTGTGCCTGTTGATATTACATCTCCTATTTCTAATGGATGGCAATGTGATATATAGGAGATTAAAGACGGTATATCAAATATGAGATTATTTGTGTTAGCGTTCTGCATCGTTTCGCCATTCAGTGTTAGCGATATATTGAGATTGCCGTAGTCCAGTTCATCTGGTGTTATAACTATTGGTCCCATTGGCGCAAATGTTGCGAAACTTTTTGCCCTATACCACTGCTTATCAGTAGATTGTATATCCCGCGCTGTTATGTCGTTTAGTATGGTGAAACCAAATACGCAAGATATTGCTTCCTCCTTAGATATTTTATGGCAATCTTTACCTATTATTATTGCCAATTCTACCTCGTAATCTATTTGTGTAGATATATTATATGGAATTTCTATAGCGTCTCCATTACCTATGACAGTGTTGGCTGCTTTGGCAAAAAGGAGGGGAGCAGAAGGTGGCTTTATGTTTTGTTCTGCAGCGTGGTCTTTGTAGTTTAGTCCAACCGCTATTATTTTAGGTGGCCGTAGTATAGGGGCTTTTAATTCGACATCTCTCAAGCGATAGGATGCTTTGTTGTCCGACTTTATAGCCCCCCAATCTAATTCTCTTATCTTTTCTACGCCATTGACGCTTAGGAAATCCCTTAAATCTACGAACTTGAATGGTCTTCTAAATGTTTTGAAAAATGCGATAGCGAGGTCAATTACATTGCTGCCTTGTATTATCCCAGCAGATATTTTATTGCCGTATTGAAATGTAGTAAATTTCACTGTGCGGAATTCCTATATTTTTGTTATCAGTCCTGTTCAAAGGCATCCTTATTTTTACTAAACCAGTTTCTTAAACCTTCTATTGCTACTGCACGGTCTGTTAGCTTGCCCTTTGGATTAAAATCTATAGTCGGCTTTGCTATTTCTTTTAATGCGTTGTAAGATGCTATGCGAACATCCTCCGAGTTGTCTTCCAATGCCTTTATCAATCCAGATATAACTGTGGTAGTAGTGGACTTCAGCTTTAGAAGTGATTTAGCAACTGCAGACCTTACTGCTGGATCATCATCCTTTACCTTTCGAGGGAAATCCTCGTCTATTAATCTGTATATTAGGATTCTCCCCATAGTTTTATCTTCCGTGTCTCCCAAGGCGTAAGCGGCGCCTTTGCGTATAAGTGATTGTGGCTCTTTTTGTAATTTTTCAGCTATAGATTTAGATGCCTCCGGATTTGCCTTTGCTATCTTACTAATTGCGTCAGCGGCGGCGCCTTTTACACTTTCATATATGTTTGTTCTTGCTATGAGTAAAGCAGGTATGCCCTCTATATCTCCTAATATACCGAGCGTTTCTGCGGCGTATCTTCTTGGTAAAGGTGTCTTTGCTTCTTTTATAACGGTAGATAACATATTTATTGTCTCCGGGCTCTTTTCCTTTATCTTACCTATTGCGATAATTACCTCAATCTGCACATTTGGGTCAGAATCCAGAATAGATGTGGTAAGTTTATCTACGCTTTGTTTAGCATCCAGTAAGCCGAGTGCCTCTGCGCTTGCGGCTCTTAGTTCAGCGTTATCACTTATTAATCCATCACCCAGAGCATCTATCTCATCCTGCGTAATAATATCTTTTGAGATTCTACCTATTGTTAGAGCCGCACCAGTTCTATGGACAGCTGACTCCCTATTTTCTCCCTTTACTATAGCTCTTAATTGGTCTATTGTACTCTTGCAACTGCCTTTCTCTTGAGCTTCCGCTTCATTTACTATTGTTGCTATTGTTTCTGAAATAAATAACCTTACTGCAGAATCGTTTAATTTTCCATCAAGCGCTTCCCCGCCAATAAAGTTATATAATCGTATTACAGTAGGTATCCCAAGCTCAGATATGTCATCCTCATATACCTTTTTACGTTCGTAAAACATATTGTATGCTGCTTCGGCTCTTTTTAATATCTCTGATTGGTCAGCAGCAGACATAGTTCTATCCTTTATTTCGTTGAGAAACTTATTTTTGTCGAATAGTTTGGCTGGTAGGTAATCCTTCCATTTTTGCGCAAATACTCTAAACCGTTCTACCAAAACTTCTATACCATCAGTTGCTGTCCACCATTTGCTCCACGACTCTATTGCTTTATCCCTTTCTACTTTGTCGTCGTCTGCCCTATAGTTAAAATCTTTATCAGTTATAGTTCTAAGGGATGCATTTACGCTATTTCTAACGTTTACATCATTATCATCAAGTGCTTCTATGAGAGATGGTATTGCATTTATTTTATTCATTCTCCCAAGTGCTTCTGCTGCAGTTTTTCTTACTATTATGTCATTAGACCAATCTCTCTCCTCAGATGGCTTTGTATCTTTTTCTGGTTCGTATTGGACTATGCCATTAAGTTCAGTGAGTATTTTCAATGCTATTTGACGATTGGTGGGTTTTATAGAACCCAGTGCTAATGCTGTCGCTGATCTCAATTCGCTGTCTTTTCCCGATAGAAGGGACATAAGTGCATTTTCTATAGCTGGAGTAGAAGTGTGTATTGTTGCTACTACGTTTGATGCTTCAATTTTTGCAATTTTGCGAGAAGCAGTGTTAGTCAATATACTTTCCAATCCGCTCATTATATTTTCTTTTGAGAGGGAGCTTGGTATATTATGTCTAAGGTTTTGTGCTTCATCGTGGAGTCCTGCCGCTCTATCACGTAGTTGGCTTGCTGTGTTACTTGCTACACCACCTCCTGTTGCTGGAATACTGATTAATCCTTCTTCTATGGATGTCGCCTCTGCATCAAGCTTTTCTGCCTTGGTATATATATCAAGAATATAGTTAATAGCTGAACTACATCCAGCACTCATATTTGGATTAGCATTGTTTAATCTACTGATGATTTCCGCAATACCGTTCTCATCTATAACCATAGATAACTTTTGTGCGGCAAAGTTTCTTACCAGCGTGTCATCGTCTTGTAATGTTGACATTAGACCATAAGTTGCTTCTTTATCTAACTTCTTTATTTTCTCCCAAATGCTGTTTGACGAGCTTTCTAAGGTCTTTATGTCGCTACTACCTTCTTGTCGCCATTTTGCCAATATCTTTTTATATTGTGATATATATACATCTACCCCCTTTAGTTTTATTTTCTCCTCTGCTTTTTTAACAAATTCTATTTGATTAGTATAATCGGAAACTATTCGAGCGTAGGAACTCTGCGCATCGTTTATGTTTTCTGGTTCCATTTTTTCATAGCAAAGGCCTATCCTGTATAGCGCTTTGGCTATGAATTCTGACTGGTCTGGCGCTTTTGAGAGAATGTCTTTATATATTTCTACTGCCTTAGCATAGTCATAATCTTCCGTTTCAACCTTTAGCGCCTTCGTGTATAGAGATGACGCAATAACTTGGTTATCATCTTTAGAACTCTGCGCAAATAGCAAGGAGCTAAAACAGAGTAATAATGTTGTTACCATATGAATTATTTTCATAATATATAGACGTAAATACAGCTACATACTTTTTGTAAGTATAGAAATTACCTCCTCCGGTAGCTTTATTACCTTACTGTCGGTATTTACGCAAGCAAGCACTGTATAGCCCTCCGCTAATAATCTGTTGTCTGAAGCAGAGTTTAATATATAGTCAAACAGTATTTTTACTTTTGTGGCTTCGGATACTATAGTAGATATAATTATCTCCTCGTCATATATTGCGCTACCCTTATATTTGCAGTTAGCTTCTACTACAACTAAATTTAACCCTCTTCTTTCAAGCTCAGAATATGGAAGCCCCCTCGCTCTCATTAGCTCTGTTCTGCCGAGCTCAAAATATTTTAGATAATTAGGGTGATATACAATTCCCATCTTGTCTGTCTCACCATATCTTACCCTTGTTGTGAACCTATGCCACAATAAGTCGTTATAAGGTTTTGTTTTGTCTAATAGTTGTAATGAAGTTTGGGTGGGGCTACAATTTTGCATATTAATATTTATCCGTTCTTTGACTGTATAAGTTTTGCTATTCTATCAATTTCCATATTAGCCGCATAGAATATGTTCTTAAATTCTGCAAAGGGCGTACCCCCTATTTTATTTAGTATATCGCTATAGATTGACCTTGCTTCTTGGTATTTTCTGTCCCCTATTAATCTATTTGCCTTAGCAGATTGTAAGGAATAATATTTCATACAACTATCTACTATATCCTTTTGCTTTTTTATTATATTGTCACGTTTCTTAGAGTATTTATGCGAGTCATAATATCGGATTAGTATAGACATTGCTTGCTCATATTCATTGGATAACAAGGCATTATCAACGGCATCTAACATCCGCTTGAATGTTGCTTCTTCCTCTAATTCCATCCTTTTCTGTGCATCGCTTATGGTTGTATCTATGTTTTCTATATATCTGCTATAAGGGAATTTCTTCCTAAAATCTTCTACCATAACAGTTATATTATCCGTGTCGCGAGGGTGGCCATACACGTATGTTTTAAACTTCTCGAATGCCTTTTCATCTTCACCTCTCATGGCGGCTTGCAGTTCTTGTTTCTCCCTCTGTATTTCGTCTAAGAGTTTTTCACCTTTACGATATATCTCCGGAACATTATCAGGTATCTGTTTTAATTTGCTTATTGCCGTATCAAGGTCGCCATTCTTCTTTAAGCGAATTGCTGCGTTATATAGGTCCTGTGCCCTGTAATACTCTGGTGGGTTTGATGTTAGCATAGGTAATATAATAACAACAGCGGCGAGAGCAACAACTAAGGTTACAACAGTCCGTATCGCATCTTTTGCCTTATTTCTCTCAGCCCTGATTGCCGCACGCGACGTTTCCATATATTAATTTGTTTATTTTGCCTAATTTTAGTGCTATAATATTGGTATGTCAAGTATTTCAGTACTATGAGATATATAGTATTTTCTCTTATTTCTATATCATTGTTGGTACTTGGCTATCTTCCTATCCACTCGCAATCAGATAGTAAAGGTTCTTCTGGAGATACGGTAGTTTTTTCTAAAGGAGGAAGTATTGCTGGAAAGTTAGTATCTATAAGTAAAGATGGCTTTGTAGAGATGGTTGATAAAGATGGCAGTAGAGTTACTACGCTCTTGGATGGTATATCCAGGATAACATTGGGTGATAATATTGTCAGTTCTTCTCAGAAAAATGCCAGTAAGATACGATTGACGAGCGGCGGCATTATGTATGGAATTATAAAATCTTTTAATAAGGATAGGTTTGAAATAGCAATAGACGGTGACTGGGTTATATCTACTGCAAAGCATAATATAAAATATATCATTTTATCACAGTCAGCGGATATCTCTAAGCTGAAGGATGAAAAGAAGGACGTAATAATAACTGCCGATGGCATAGAATATGGCACCTTAAAGAAATTGGATGCGACCGCAGCCATTATAGAAATAAATGGTGAAGCAAAAGAAATAAAAAAGGATTCGCTTTTGGCTATATCTATCTATTCTGAAAAGGTGAATGTGCGAGTTACAGGAGGATGGTTTGCGAAGATAAAACTAAAGGATGGTAATTGGTTTGTAGGAGATATAGATACTTTTAATGGTAAGGAACTACATCTTTATTCAAGTATATTTGGGAGGGTT
>Ga0154744_1123_pt1 | contig 10242 bp, 7 predicted proteins | sample Rifle2008BG16ft_FD_105752 | JGI IMG/M metagenome (GOLD analysis project Ga0154744, IMG submission 105752) | Candidatus Schekmanbacteria bacterium RBG_16_38_10 | reverse complement strand
CCTGCTCTACGCTCTTGCCATGCATTATCGCCTTGCCCGGCTGTCCCTTTTCTAACTCTTCTATGAGAAGTTTAATTTTCTCTTCGAGGAGTTCATCTTTCATTTTCTTCAGACCTTCGCGTAGTTTTTCAGCATATAGGGGATGCTTCTCTGTAAGTTCTGCTATTAGTTTCTCCATCAGATTTTCGAGTTTCTTTACCTCCTGCTCCACCCGTTTCTGGCGGCTTATGATGTCATCCTTTTTAGCATCCTGACCGGTAGATATCGTTACGCAAATAAGAAGGCACAACAATATTAGAATCGACCTGCCCTTATAATTCATATCTTTCATAAACAGCATGTTCCTTTCTATATATTAGACGTATTGAGACAGCTTTTTGTTTACGTATTGTATCATTTTGTTTTATTCTTTATTCCGGTTTTATACCTTTATTCACATTTTTCTGCGCCTCTAAAATTTCTCGCGTTATGCGGACGACCTCCTGATATGTTGCCCATTCTTCTAAAAGTGCGAGTGCACTCGTCAAATCAAGCACTATGTCGTCCTGGATTCTTTCCGCCCTGCCAATCGTATCTGCCCTCTCACCTCCGTTCTTTGACTTATAAGCAGAACTTATAAGCATTGATGCGGCGGACGATTTCCCAACCTTCGACCTGTCTGCAGGGCTATCTATTATCTCCGAGAGGATTGATTTGACGCCTTCGAGCTTCTGTGAGGACTTCTCATCAAAAATTTTGTTATAGACGCCCTGCTTCAGCACAATATCTATCTTCCTAACCATACCCTCGAGCTTTTGCCCAATCTGGTTCTGGTCGAGTTCCGTTGATTTTACCTCCGCCCTCTGCTCTTGAGTAAACTCGTCCACCTTACCATATTTCCTACCTATGTTAATCACTCTTTGGCGAAGGAATTCTTCATTCTTTTTCTGTATCCGAAGCTCATTCTTTATCGACTCTATATCTGCGGCTAAACGTTTCTCAAGTTCTGATACGCTCACAATCCAGAAACGGTAACTTTTCGTTTTAGTTACATTATGCTCTACAGCACTGCCCTCGTCCGTCTGGATTCTCTCTGCATTATCAGTTGCCCTGTAATAATATTCTACTACATCTCCCTGCTTTACGTTCAATTTCGAGACATCGAGGGCGTATTTCGTCTTTATAAATTTTCCCCCGTATTCGAGAGGGGTATTCTCCTGAGAGCCAAAGACGGTAACCTGCTCCGTAGCATTGGTTTGGGAGATGACCTTGCGGGAGAGCGCTATCTCCAGAATACCATAGTCGTCAGCCGTCTCTATTGCAAGCGGGCGAACCGCTATATCTGTTAGGTATTCATCTGTCGTAGGGTCCTTTACGCTTATCATTGGTCCATTGTCCACTACACCTTTTATGGTGTATCTGATTGGGTCGCGATTGGATAGTCCGTTCTTCGCTTTTAGTGTTATGGTATATTCTGATGACATATTCACCACATAAAACTCACCACTTATTATCTTATCCTTGCCATTTGCATCAGGAAACAGTTTCATAGTGGTGGTCTTATCATCAGTGGAAGAATCTTTAGAGTTTGTAGAAATAGTCAGTTGCGCCGACTCAATCTCCTCGTTACAGAGACCCTTGATGGCAACCTTCGTCCCGATAGGGGCGCGGATATTCCCGCCCTCCTCCGGTTTATCAGGAGATGTATTGGTAAGCCCCGTATATTTAGGATATCCTAACAAGTAGGTTATATTCTCTACAGTCGGCGGTGTGAGGGTATAGACGTAATGTATGGCTGTAACATCATCTCCTCCCTCCACGTGGAAGTTAAGGGGACCCATAACCTTCGGGAATACATACTCAAATCTCCCCTCTATGAGATTTATCGCCTTCATACTATCTTTCCCATTCTCGCCTGTATCAAACTTATAGTAGATAGACGCCCTTTTAGGTATCTTCCCTTTAGCGATTGCAGTAATTATGAGGTCATCACCCTTTGCTACTATTTTCTTCTGTTCTTTGAAGTCCTCTATAGAGAGGTATGTCTGCTGGGGCCATTTCGTACCACCTCCTATGAGACGGGAGAAGTAGATGGCAGAGTAGTTATTGCAATAAGATGCGAAGGCAATAAACGTGAAAATAATAAAAATCGCTATACAGGAGATGTTAAAAACATTCCTTCTGACTATTATACTGTCGAAGTTAATATTCTCTGACGACTGGGTAGCACTATCTACAACTGCACCTATAAGGGTAGGTGAATTAAAGCAATTATACTTGCCATCTGAGGCAACCTCGCGTGAGAGCTGTATCGCACTTATCAAACCCTCCTCTAACTGAGGATGCTTTTCCTCTATCATAATAGCGAGGTCGTCATCAGTAATTTTTACGGTTGTGGGATATACTACATATCTGACCAATATGAGTATGAGCACCACCACACCTGCAAATAGAAATATAATGCGTATCTCCTTAGGCAGGTCAAGCGACCAGTCGAGTAGAAATGTTGCCGCAAGAAATAGTCCTATAAACATCAGCAATCGACTTATGCCGTCTATGATGAAGAGCCGTTTTACCGACCTTTTTACGTTGTTCAACCTGAGTGTAATCCTATCGAGCGGACTACCCATTATATCCTCCCTAAGCAATTAGACGTATAAATACGGCATTTATGTTACGACAAAAACGCTAAAAACTGCCAAACATTGTGAAAGAAATATTATAACCCTTATTCTCTATTAGAAGCAAGGAGATTATTGCTCACAGGTAATACGACCAACAAGAGTAAATAATTTGATATTCACAGCAGAATAACTATAATACCTAAAAATATGGTAACGAAAAGCAACCTAATTTACGACTGGAACACTGTTAAGGAAGTTCCCAAGCCAGCACAAAAGATAGAATTTGATGATGAAACGCTCAGGGATGGTCTTCAGTCCCCATCTGTTACGACGCCAAGTGTGGCAGAGAAGATTCGCCTCTTGCACCTGATGGAAATTCTCGGCATCAACAGCGCCGACATAGGATTGCCCGGAGCGGGAAGGGCCGTCTCCTCAAACACACTCGAACTCGCCAAAGAGATTGCAGGAAGCAAGATGAAGATAGAGGCGAATTGTGCGAGCCGCACCGTAGAAGCGGACATCACACCCATAGTGGAAATCTCACAAAAGGCGGGCATCCCCGTAGAGGCGGCTCTCTTTATCGGCTCAAGCCCCATAAGGCAATACGCAGAGGATTGGACGCTCGACATAATGCTCGAACACACGAGGAAGGCGGTAAAGTTTGCGACGAGCAACAACTTGCCCGTTATGTATGTAACGGAGGACACTACCCGCGCCAATCCTGACGACATAAAGAAACTTTATCTCACTGCGATAGAAAACGGCGCACGGCGGATATGCGTGTGCGACACAGTCGGGCACATAACGCCGAACGGTATCTTCCAACTCATAGGTTACATCAAAAGAATGCTGAAGGAGGGTGGGGTTAAGGATGTCAAGGTTGATTGGCACGGGCATAATGACAGGGGACTATCCGTGTGGAATGCCATCTGCGCACTCCAAGCGGGTGTGGATAGGGTTCACGGCACGGCACTCGGCATAGGAGAGCGGGTTGGCAACGCACCGCTGGACCAGATGCTGGTGAACTTAAAACTGATGGGCTGGATTGAAAACGACCTGACGAAGCTGTATGAATACTGCAAATTGACCTCCGAATATACGGATGTTCCAATCCCAGCCGGCTATCCTGTTGTAGGAAAGGACGCCTTCGAGACAGCAACAGGTGTCCACGCAGCGGCAGTAATAAAAGCATTCAAAAAAGGCGATAAGTGGTTGGCAGATCGAGTATATTCTGGTGTTCCAGCAAGCGAGTTTGGATTAGAACAAAAGATAAAAATAGGACCAATGAGCGGTCGCTCAAATATAATATTCTGGCTCAGTCAACATAGCATAGAAGCGAAGGATGAACTTGTCTCTCGTATATTTGAGCAGGCGAAAAAGTCGAAGCGATTACTAACAGATGACGAGATAAATAATATAATAAAGGACTTTCCAAAATGAAACCATATATAGGAATAAACTGCAAATATATAGACGAGGAGGACACTTCCTACTATAAACTCGATAAGTATTACATAGAGGCAGTTCGTAAGGCAGGAGGAGTACCTATAATACTACCTCTATTTTCTGCAAAAGAGGAGTGCTGGGAGACGTTAGATAAGATTGATGGGTTACTTCTAACAGGCGGTGCAGACATAAACCCAGCAAGGTGGCACGAACCAAAACATAATAAGACAAAACTTCTACATAAGGATAAGGAGTCATCCGATTTTATACTTGCTGATAGTGCTCTAAAACGCGATATGCCAATATTTGGTATATGCTATGGACATCAACTAATAAACACTATTCTCGGTGGAACGTTACATCAGCATATTCCAGATATAAACGGCTGTATAGACCATTCGGATGGCAAGATGCACGGTATAAAAATAGAAGCCGACTCGCGATTAAATGAGATTCTTGGCATAGAAAAAACAAAAGTAAATAGCTATCACCACCAGGCGATAAAGACATTAGGTAAAGGACTAATAAAAACTGCGGTATCAGAAGATGGTGTTGTCGAGGCGGCAGAGAGTCAAAAACATAGATTCCTGATAACCGTGCAATGGCATCCAGAACGAATGATAAAATCTCCAGACCAATTTAAATTACTTGAGACGTTTATAAAGGCAACGATGTAGAATATCATCAGCTGTTGTATTTTTTGTAATTGACTTTGTGTAGAATATTCATATAATCCGAACTATCTATGAAGAAACTCATTTTAGTGGCTATCGTTATCTTTTTACTTTATCCACTTTCCATATTTGCACAGGACGACTATACTGGCGTTATAAATACACTACGGGATAAAGACCCAAACAACAGGGTGGCAGCTGCCAACATCCTCGGATTAAATGGAGTAAAGACAGCCGTATGGGCACTTATTCAGACACTTAATGATGAGAATGAGCCCGTTCGTATAGCCGCATTAAAGGCACTTGAGCAGATTACACATATAGAACAAAGCCCCGGTTTAGATTACAAAAAATGGATGGAGTGGTGGGAGACATCTGGTAAAAGTATATATTCAATAGAAGCATTAAAAGACCAAAAATTCAAATTGCTTGAAGATGGCATAAAAAAATTAGGAGGAGATATAGAATTGCTAAAGAAAGAGCAGGGGATTAAGCTGTCGGAAGACCCCACAAAAAAGCTAAGTGAATATCTTAAGCAATTTGAGGATAGTGTAAAAAAGTTAAGTGAAGACATAGACACATTAAAAAGAGACCCAAGAGTAAAATTATTGGAAGATAGCACAAAAAAGCTGAGCGAAGATATAGAGACCCTAAAAAAGGAAGGCGGTATTAAACCACTTGAGGATAGTATAAAGAAGCTAACCGAGTATATAGAAACGTTAAAAGAACAGATAAAACCACTTGAAAACAGTGCAAAGGAACTAACTGAGGAACAAAAACGTATTAAAAGCGAATCTGTGAACATAGAGGGCAGAATACGAGGAGTGGAGAGCAGGATACAACTTTATATGGCAGCAATAGCTGTAGTTGCCATTCTTTTCATTTTGGTAACTATCTACTTTACTGGGGTCGCAAGCTCACGTCTAAAGTCGTGGAAGGAAACAATTAAGCAGGCAGAATTCTATATAAAAGAGAGCGAGGAAATAACCAAAAGGACTGACAAGATACTTGATGAGTTGGAAGGCAAACGAGCAGAAATAATGGAGTTTGTCTCTAAAGTAAAGGAGGAAAGTCAGAGCGACGTGGAGAGATTTTCCGAGTTACTTGAAACGAATCTTGAGCATAAGATGCGTGAAACAATGATGGGGTTACGAGAAAAGGCAGAGAAAGAAGTCGAGCAGACCCTCGGCGAACTAAAGACACAGGTAGAACACGAAATAAAACGGATTATGGCTGACTACAAGGATAAAAACGAAAAGGACTTTAAGACCAGAGAAGCAGAGTTTACGCGTGAGGTAGAGGTAAATCTGTTGTTTATAGAAGCATCATTTTATTTTATGAATGGCAAGCCGGCAGAGGCACTAAAGCATTACAATAAACTCCTCGCTATTAAACCAAACCACTATGTGGCATGGACTAATAAAGGTACCATCCTACGTGAACTTGGACGTTATGAAGAGGCAATAGATTCATTTAATAAGGCATCGGAATTAGCCCCAGATGACTCAAGTATCTATTATAACGTAGCCGCTACCTATGCAAAAATGAGAAGAAAGGACAAGATGCTTGTTAACCTGACAAGGGCATTCCAAAATGATGGAGAGTATAAGGATGAGGCGATTAACGACATATCATTCCGCGAATATTGGAACGATCCTGCTTTCAGGAACTTGACTGAAGTATAGTCCTACTGAACTAACTTTTTATTTATCCCGCTAACTTTATCCTGTTCTTCCCATCTTTCTTAGCACTATACAACGCCTTATCAGCTATATTTACAAAGGCATCCGTATCACTTATCTCCTTAGAATATCCTGCTATACCAACACTAATAGTAGTTCTAATACTTATATTTCCACCAACCACATTTGTAAAAGTGAAATCACCTATAACTTTTCTTATGTGCTCTGCCTTTATAGCAGCGTTTTCTCCTGCTGTTTCTGGCATTACTATAGCAAATTCATCGCCTCCATAACGACAAACAACATCAACTTCCCTACTATTCTGCTTTAGCAAGCGAGCTACCTCTACAAGAACCATATCACCTTGTTTATGCCCATAAGTATCGTTTATATCCTTAAACTTATCTACATCCATAAGTATAAGCGCTAAGGCACGGTTATATCTGGCGGCACGTCCCATTTCCTCTTTCAGTTTATTATCAAAATGACGACGGTTATACACACCGGTAAGCTGATCAATTATCGACTGAAGTTTTACCGTCTCATATAGATGGAGGTTCTCTATTATTAACCCTACCATTTCTGACATTGTAATAAGCAAATCCTGATACGCCTTTTTAGCTCTTTCATTGCCCTCAAAAACGCTTATCTCTTTAGGATGAAAGAACACCTCTAATACACCTATGTTGGTATCTCGTCCTTTCAGAGGTAGAACCCCTTCTTTATTATTTATAATTGGCTGTAATTCACCTCTTAGAATCTGCGCGAATTTATGAGTTGTAGGCAATCGTCGCTTTGTATCTTTTTCTTTATCCGTAGAATACACCATCTCAAGCGCACCATCTTTAATAAAATAGAAATTAGCGCCACTGTAACCCAGCCCTTGCCTGTCACATAAGATAGTGGAGGTCTTGGCAAGCAATTCTCCTTCATCTGTTATCTGCAATAGCTCCGGCGTAAGCTCTGGAAGTCGCCGTATCTTCTCTGTTAGCGTTAATATTCTATTATTAGCAAAACCAAGCTCCTGAATCTTATCCCACATCTCTTGTTCAAGCTTTTTACGTTGTGTTAAATCCCTTACGGAACCGATTACTATTTCTATACCATTCATACTAAGACGACGAACGCTTAGCTCTATAGGTGACTTCTGTCCGGACTTTGTAAGCATTTTTATCTCATACCTTTCCGATGACCCTTGTGGTCGAATACGTCGCTTATCTTCATATATATTTACACTTTCTTTAGCCATTAGAGTCAACGGTGATAGCTTGCCATCTATAAGCTCTTTACGTGTATATCCACTTAACTTTTCAAAACTCTCATTAACTTCGAGAAAGATACCATTTGCCCTGTCTAATACATATTGAGGGTCATTAGAATTGCTAAATAATGCCTTATATACATCACTACCTAAGACAGAGTTATTAGCTAACTTACTCTCTTCCGCCATAGCCACTATTTACTTTACCCATAATAAATGTATTGAGTTAATTATACACAACTTCGCAGAGAAAAGTCAACTGCAAATATATGCAAAAAATATTTAACTCACATTTTTCTTGACTTGCTATACATATAGTATATCTAATATGCCTAATGAGTGAGACCACTGGTATAAAGCTTAACTATATAATATTCTGTGACTGCATAGCTGAATCAGGTGGTAAGGTAAATATATTAGGTGTATTCTCTACAATATATTCTAAGGCATTCCCTGCAGTCCATCAAAAGTTTGGCATAGCATTAAACCTGTCAGGAGACCCTATAGAGCACACATTGAACCTACAATTCAGAGATACAAATGGGAAGGATGTAATTCCAAAAACACCTCCTCTAAAATTTAAATGTCCGGAGTTCGGCGAGGCAAACCTTAATATAACAATTGAAAACTTACCACTTCAGAATCCCGGTTTTCTAACCGTAGAGGTACTGGTAGACAATAAAAAAACCGGCGAAAAGGACCTTATAGTATCTAAGGTATAATACTATCTATAAGATTATTTTATCTCAATAAGTTGTAGCGAATATTTATCCTGTGGAGACCACTTGCCATCGTTACCAGCCATTTCAACTTTAATGTAATATAATCCTGGCACCTCTGCTTTAAATGATAGCATAATGGAATTTTCATTATTAAAACTCTTATATACTGCCTTCTCGTTTATCTGGTTATATACTGATACGGCTATATCTATACCGCCTTCCCTATCTACTGCAAATCTCACATTCTTTGGTATAAATTTCTCTCCGCTACCCTTCTCAGGACTTGCTACATATATTGAGTAATAGTCCACATCTAAACGCATAGGCGCAATAGTAGAGTAAATTACCCTGTCGCGAGTAAGGCCAATAGCACAATAGGTGGCATCATTAAATTCGTACTCATCACCACCCAATGACTTCTTCATATCTGATACAAAAGTGTGGACATAGAAATTATCAAACGTCGCAAAGTCCTTTAGCAACTGCTCAAGCAACGATAAGACGTTCGCCTTATCTGCCAGAAGCGTTTCCTTCTTATCCGCCGCCTCAGCCGCAGGGAGTATTTCCCTCAATCTACTGAAAAAGTTCGGATATCTTCTATGAATTGGAGAGACGTCATCCTCACCATACTGCTTTAGAATATAGTTTGCGTGCTCCAACGCCTTATCTAACCAGGTCGTGGCTCCCCTAAAATCTCCTCTCTGCCAACACAACATTGCCTGATAATAGAAACACTCCTTTATATAAATATCCAACGTAAGCGAATGGACTGCAACACCACCCTTAAATGCATAATATCGCCTCCCGGTTCGCTTCCTATACTCTGCAAGCACATCCTTCGCTTCCTTATACCACTCTATAGCGAACTCAAATGGTGAGAGGGGTTTATCGACCTTTTTACCAATAAGTTTTGCCTGTAGTTCCAAATCTTTCTCAAACGCAGTTATATAATCCATTTGGAACCTGCCGCCCTCCCAAGACGCCTTATGGTCGAGCATAAAGCCAAGCATATATCTCAAGTATGGCGACTTTTTGTTCGCATCAGCCCCCTCCTTCATCTTCAGAAACCCATATCTTATCCATCTCCACCACTCATCCTCTGTTGAGTGCCTTTCGCCATAGGCGATATTATATGCTACGTCCCAAGCCAAAAAATCCCATACTGCCTCGTTGCGTGGCTGTAGGTATGATATGAGTTCTATAATTTCCTTCGCCTCATAATACCTGCGATCCTGCTTTGCATCGTCGTAGTTTATCCAAAGAACATCTATAGCCACCGCCCTAAATGCCCCAAGAAATAACGACCCTAAATACTGTGGTAAAGCGGACGTAACAGGTATATTTGACAAATCGGAATACTTATCTTCCTCAACTTTTTCAGGTAGTTTATCAAGGATTAACGTCTGAAACAGTATGAGAAACGCCACCAGCACAGCTAAAACGAGTAGTAACTTCCTCATAAACTCCTTTAACTAAAATCTTTAGCTCTAATTACTAATAACCCTAATATTAACAACACAGCAACAAACATCCCCGCATATAATGAAGAACTTAAGATCACCATATTTGGTATTGCCAAATTGTTAAGTAAATACTGCGAGAAGTCAAATTTCGTAAAATTAGGTATCACTTGTAGGACATTCTTAGATATAAAATTTGACACCTCAAGTACCTCTACTGGTATATCATCCTTCGTAGGTTTACGCTCTGGATGCATCCTTACGTTCTCTATCGCCTTATCAGCTACCTTAGTGGAGTCCTCTACAAAACCATAAACTGACCCACAAAAGAACACGAAAACCCCAAATAATATACTTATAGGGGCAGATAAAAAAGAAGACGCCATAATAGAGG
>Ga0154744_1162_pt4 | contig 10378 bp, 9 predicted proteins | sample Rifle2008BG16ft_FD_105752 | JGI IMG/M metagenome (GOLD analysis project Ga0154744, IMG submission 105752) | Candidatus Schekmanbacteria bacterium RBG_16_38_10 | reverse complement strand
TGATTTTTATTCTTACTATCCTTTTCCCTAATAGCTTTGCACCATCAATATCTGCCCTTATATAAACATATCCTGAAGTTGCATTTTTAAGGCTTGTAGTTGCTTTTCCTTCACTATCAGTTGTTGCTGTTTCCTGTGAAAGATTTCCTTCACCGGAATACAAAAAATATGAAACTTCTACTCCGGAAACAGGCTTTTTCTTTAAATCCGTTACTTTCGCAGTTATTGTAGCTGATTTATCCCCGCCGTTAAGAAAAATTTTAGGAGCAGAAAGATTCAATATATATTTCTGTGTCTGTGCAAAAGCAAAACCTTGAGAATATAATGACATAAATATAAACAACAGTAAGGTTGTAAAAATAAATCTCATTTTTTTAGATTTAGAGAGCATATTTATCCCCCCAGATTTAGTTCCCTCATTTAAAGGTCTGAAACATAGTTAAAGCAAAGAACCCAAATTAAAATTCTAAAAGTAAACTACTCAGAAGCTGAGTATCGTTAAATTTTAAGATTAAAAAAACATATAATGTTAACTATTTCCGTGTTACGGGTTTGTTGCACAGTTATTTACTTCAGTAAGAATTATGCTAGTTCCACTAGAATCTGAAACCCTGTTATTAAAAGGAACTTCCTTACCATATATTTTTATCTTTACTTTGTAATCAAGATACCTTATCGGGTCTATTCCATTTCTTGGGTCTTCTCCAAATCTGAATATATATTGACTTGCAAAAGCCTCCTTCATTGCCTTTGAAATTATTGTTATCTTTAAATCCTTTGTTACAGGCTCATCAACCTTAGTTGCTGCAGGAACTGTAAAGGATATATTCCTTGAAAAGCCTTTTAAATCCGGCATTTTATTTTTATTCTTAACAGAGCTTCCAATCTTTTTAAAACTAACTGCGTACTTATAAATCCTTACAGGGTGTGAGGTTGATTCAGGAAAATTTGGCCTGCTCGCGTTTGAAATAGTAAGAATGGCATTTGTATCTGAAAAATCCTCAATATCGGTTTTTGTTACATCTCCGTCTCCGGAACAATCAGTATTTCTAAAAACATCAATATTTGACCCGTCATTTTCTCCAAAATCCGCAACCGCAATATCAGTAATAGTAATATCTGAACCAGCTTCAAAATCTCTGCTGTACACTGTTTTGTCTGAGAAAACGAACAAACCAATAGTTAAAATAATTACTGTTAGTAAAATTGCTCTTATCTTCATTTTTTATCTCCTATCTAAGTTTTCAGCTATCAGCCTTCAGTTTTGTAATCAGTTAGAATTATCTTTTAACACTGTATACTGTTCAATAATCTTTGGAGTTAAAAAGATAAGAAGTTCTCTTCTTTCTTCAGCCTTTGAGCTTGCTTTAAAGAAATTGCCAAAAATTGGAACCTTTGATAGAAAGGGAGTTCCTTGCTTGAAATTTACCTTGTTAGTAAAGTAAAGGCCTCCTATTACTGCTGTATCTCCATTCTTTATCATCACCATGGTCTCGCTTGTAGTTGTATCTATAGAAAATTGCTGCCCTTCAGTTGTTTGTACATCTTCACCCTTGTCAGATTTTTCAACCTTGACTTTCATAAATATGCTTTTATCTGCTGTTATCTGGGGTGTTACTTCAAGGATTATTCCAACATCCTTCCATGAGATGCTCTGCTTGCCCTGCTCATCAACAGTGACTATTGGAAGCTGCCTGCCAACCTGAATCCTCGCCTTCTCATTATCAACAACCAAAAGCTCAGGTTTGTTAAGTATTTTTGCCTTGTTTTCATCTTCAAGGGCTGAAAGCCTGACTTCAAGATTAAATGTATTGTCAACATTTCCAAGAAGAATTCCAAGTCCCGACGTAGCTGTTTGTACCGGGAAGTTGGCAAGCCAGGAGTTTCCCGGTGAAGGATTAAGGAAACTTTTGGTATCAGGATTTACAGGAGCACCACCTATGTTTATTGTATTTGGGAATTGACGGCCTGTTGCATTTCCTGTTACAGGACTTGCAATAAACTTTCCTCCCCACTGGATTCCAAGATCTCTCTCAAGTTTATCATTTACCTCAACAATTTTTGCTTCAATCTTTACTTCAGGTGTTGGCTTATCAAGGTTCTTGATTACGTCCTCTATCTCTCCTATGTTTCTCTCTATATCCTTTACTATGACAGAGTTTGTTCTATCATCTATGGTAATAAGTGCGTCTCCGTTTTTAACTCTTGACGACATAAAATTTCTTAAATTCTTTTCAATATCCTTTGCCTTGGCATAGCTCAGGCGGAATGTTTTTGTCCAAAGAGGAAGAATTGCCACGGCAGCTTCTTCCTCCTCTCTTTTTGCCTTAGTTTCCTCAGCCCTCTCCTTCCTCATTGTTTTGCTCTTCTCAAGTGTCATAATTCTGTATATTCCGTTATCAACAACAGCTACAAGTTGAGGTTCATTTATTTTCATAACCAAATCTAATGCCTGGTCCCATGGAATTTTATTGAGTTTTACATTAAGCTTTCCTATGACTCCCTTCTCTATGACAAAATTCATTCCACTAACCTCTGCAATCAGCCGTATCACATCTTCAACACTTGCATCCTGAAAATCAAAGGATATTTTTTCACCTTTATATTTTACATCTTCCTTTACCTGCTGCTCATATTTTTCTTCTTGATCCTCTTCTACTGGTGCATATGCACCCTCTTCACTTTCCTCTCCTGCTTCAATTTCTCCCAGCTTTTCATCAACCCCTTTTTTTAAAGATTCCTTTATTGTCTCTAAATCCATCTTTAAGCTTTCACTCTCTTTGGGGTTTTCAATATCTATAACAAGATCTTCCCCAACTGTTTCAATCCTTCGCGGTACTATTTCATCCAGATCAATCTCAAGCCTTGTCATCTCCGCAGGTTGTTTTTCTTCATGCAGTTTTGCCTTTTTTACAATACCTTTTTCTATTTCAAGTTCATCTTTTATCCCGGGCGAAAGTATTGAGTCGTTTATATCTATTACAAGTTTTATAGGATTGGTAAGAATATATGAGCTATAAGATAAAACACCCGTGGATTTTAATCTGATTATAGTGTTAGTAGGAGTATCTTCAAAGGACATATCTGTAATTAATTTTCTTTCAGGAGTCTTTCCAAAAGATGACATCTCATCTTTGGGACTTTTCATTGCGCAACCCAGTAGTGCTGCAAAGAAAAAAACATATGAAACCACTCTTATTTTTCTGGATAGCATTTAATACTTCCCTCCTTCTTTTTGTTGCAGGGACAAAATAATCTTATTTGAAATAGTTTTAGTGGTTGTTTTCCCCATATAATCTTTTTCCTCTATCTTATATTTGTCTTCTATTACCACCTTGTCATTGTGTATCTCTTTTACTATTCCGTTTGGACCAACCTTTGTATCCTTTTTTAAAGAATAGCTCTTTCCATCAGGTGCTTTTACGATTGCAATATTCCCTGAGCCTTTTGACATAATACCGGTAAGTTTTAATGTGTTTATGCTGAATTTTCTAAGCCCTTCTAAAATCTCTCCATTCTCAGCAACTGAAGACTGCTCCTTAATTTCATCAAGCGGAGATTTGAAAGGATCCCTTTTCCCGGCAAAATTATAGTAATATGAATTTTTATCCTCTTCAGTTTTATTAATTATATTTTGAACCTCTTTTTTCAGATCTGCCGGCTTTGATTGCTCAGCAGAAAAAACATAACCACATAAAAAAATATCTAAACAGATTGCTGCTATTAGAAACTTACTATATATCAAAACTTATCCCTATAATTAAAGAGCATGAAAAAGTTTTAAGTTTCCTATTTAAATTCAGGAGTTCTAATTTCAAAGTTCCATGCTATCAATTAAAACCTGAAACTAAATTCTCTTCCCACTAAAAACCTTTATTGCCTTGAAAATATCTTTAAATTACATTCTGAGTTAAGCAGAATCTTGCCATTATATAGATTAGGATTCCCTAAAGTTATGTCCTCAACATTGACAATTCTTTTTAATTTCCCAATCCTGTCCATAAAAGCCGCAAGGCTATGAAAATTTCCTAATAGTTTAAGATTAACCCCCATTTCCTGATAATTCTCAAGCTTCTGGATCGTTCCAGGTGTAAAAGCCTTTATCATAACTCCTGTTTCCTTGCTGAGGTCTACTATTGAATTTAAAAGCTTTGGCAGTTCTTCTTCATGTGGAAGAATCTCACTCTGCTTTTGATACTGAGAAGTCAATATTGCTATTTCTGCCTTAAACTTATCAATCTCTTTTTGAACCCCCTGCAGTGTTTTAAGCTTCTTCTCCAGTTCCATCTTCTGGTTCTTATAGTTTACAATCTCCTCTCTAACAGGGAAATACCATTGCCAGAGATAGAAGGTCACCACAAGTATTATCGTTCCTCCGAGGATAAGAAGCTTCTGCTTTTGCGGCATTTTTATCAGAAACTCTATATCAAGTTCTTTTCCAAATGCTTTTGTCATTTTTATCTCTAAGATTTCTTGGCTGAAGGAGCCTGCCCTGTTACTGCCTTATCTTTTTTGTTTGCATTTTCAGCCCCCAGGTCAAGCGCCTCAATAACCAGCCCTTCTGCACTGCAGTAAAGGCTGAACTGATAAATTGGTTTGTCTCCAAATTTTTCAACCTCTGCAATGGATGGGAATTTATCTATTTTAAAATATTTTGATCCTTTAATATTATTGTAAAACCTTGATACATCATAATAACTCATAGACCTGCAATCTATTGAAATATTACTTGTATTTAGAGAAAATTTTGTAAACCATACAGCGTCAGGAGTGATTCTTGTCAGCTCATCAAGATGTCTTATAGGATTGCGCTTTACCTTTGTTACAGCATTTATGGAATCAAGCTTTGCTTTTACTTTATCTCTTTCCGCCATAATTTTAGTGTGCAAAGTCTCAACATCCTTCAACTTGTCAATATTTGTATTTATTTCCGATATGTTAGCCTTAAGCTGATTTACAACACTTCTCTTGCTTTTATGAAAAAGAAAAAGTACGAGGCAAAGAACAAGGACAACGACAAAGAAAACAGAAAGTTCAGTGTTTGCCCTGGATTTTTTTAATTCTTCTGGATATGCAAGAAGGTTTATCTTTATCATATCTCCTAGAACTTTCTTACTGCAAGCCCAACACCAATTATTGACATCGGGGCTATTTCCTTCAGAAGCCGAAAATTGTTGCTTTTTTCATCGATCTTAACCCTCCTGAAAGGATCAAGCATTCCTACCTCAATGCCTGTTCTTGATGAAAGTACTTTATCCAAACCAAAAACTTTGGAAGATCCCCCGCACAGATAAATTTTATCCACATCTCCTTCCGCTGTCTGGGTTTTGAAAAAATCAAATGACCTTTTTATTTCCTGACATATCTCTTCATTGACACTGTTTAAAATCCCTTCTATCTCCGGAGATATTTCCTCCTTCACGCTGCAGCTCTTTTTTAGCTTCTCAGCTTCTGAAAAACTCAATTGCAGTTCCTTCTGCATTGCTTCAGTATATTGTTTTCCTCCAATTGGAATATCTCTTACAAATGAGGAAATACTGTTTTTTAAAATATTTATATTAATTAAAGAAGCGCCAATATTAATAAGAGCAATTGTCTTGCCATCCTCCTCGTAGTTTACCTCATAGCAGTTCTGAAGAGCAAAAACAGCCAAATCAACAATCACCGGCATCAGACCTGTTTCTCTTATCAGGTTAGAGTACTCATTTATTTGCTCTTTTTTTGCAGCAACAAGTATTATCTCCATCTGTCCTTCAGAAGCCTTTGAGTCACCAATGATATGAAAGTCCATATTAACATCATCAATGTCAAAAGGGATATACTGTTCAGCTTCAAGACTTATTGCCTCACGGAGCTCAGCCTCAGTCCTCTTGCTTACATTTACTCTCTTAACAATTACCGAATGACCAGCAATCGCTGTAGAAACCAGAAAATTTTTTATTTTCATTTCCTTTAAGATTTCTTTGATTGCCTGAACAACAGAGGCTGAATCCATTATCGCGCCATCAACAATTGAATCAGGAACAACATCCTTGACAGCAAATTTTAAAAGCTGAAACCCCTTCTTGGTTTCAGCAATCAGAAAGGCTTTTATTGAACTTGACCCAATATCAAGGCCGACGACCTGTTTTCCTGGAAAAAGCATAATAGTTTTTCTGAAGTAATTTTTATTATTATATTTTTGCTAACTCTGCATTGTCAAGAAATCTCTGCTCTCACCAAATACTTTTCTCATGGAGAAGAAAGCCTTGCGGGAAAGGAGAAGTCTTTTTTCTTAGTATCGTAAACTATATCATTCTGTATAAAGAAAATTTCTAATGAAACAAATAATATTTGTGGAATTAAAAATGTTTCATCTAAAATGTGGAAATAGAAAAAAGAAGTTTAAGTTTGACAACCAATATCAATTCATATAATTTTCTACGAACTATGAAAAAAGATGATACTATACAATACCTGTACAGCCTTGGGAAAATAGGAATAAGGCTTGATTTAGAGTCAATCAGGAAAAACCTTTCTTTATACGGAAATCCTCAAAACAGTTTTGATTCAGTCCTTGTCGCAGGTACAAACGGTAAAGGGTCAACAGCCTCAATGCTTGCAAGCATTCTCAGGAAATCAGGATATAAAGTAGGGCTTTACACATCCCCTCATCTCTTTGATTTGTGTGAAAGAATCGCGATTAATGGCAAAAAAATCTCCAGTCAGAGACTCTATAATATTATTGATGATCTTAAAAACAATCTTGCTGAGTCTCTCTCTTTTTTTGAATTCATAACAGCAGTTGCATTAATATATTTTTCACAGGAAAAAGTTGATATTGCAGTCCTTGAAATCGGAATGGGAGGAAGGCTTGACGCAACAAATATAGTAAATCCTCTTCTTTCCATAATCACAAATATCGGGCTTGACCATACTGAATATCTCGGGAAAACCATTGAAGAGATTGCCACTGAAAAGGCAGGAATAATAAAGCACTGCGGAACATTAATCACCGCTGAGGAGTCTGAGGATATTCAAAAACTCTTTAAAAAAATCTGTGATGAAAAAAAATCAAAAATCTTCTTGCTCGGAAAAGATTTCTCCTTTTCCTCCGCAAACATAGATTTGAATGAAACATCGTTTGACTTTACATCTTCCCTGGCAGAATTTAAAAATATTAAAACTCCCTTGTGCGGAAAACATCAGGCAAAGAATGCAAGCCTTGCTATATTTGCAGCTTTAAAACTTTCTGCGCTGAAATATAAGGTAAATGATAAAAATATTAGGGAGGGACTAAAAAATGCAATATGGCGCGGAAGACTTGAATTTATCCGCAGTACAAGAACTATGCTTTTTGACTGTGCACATAACATATCCGGAATTCTGCAGCTTTGTGAATTTCTAAAAAGTGACACCATGAAAGGAATGCCTGTTAATTTTATCTATGGCGCTCTTTCTGACAAACACTATGATGAGATATTAAAAACCTTAAAGCCCTTGGCAAAAAACATAATTCTTTCAAAACCTGACCATCCACGCTCTTTTGACCCTGAAAAAACAAAAAAAACTTTTTACCCTGCTGATAGCAGGGTAATAGCAATGGCGGATCCATCAAAGGCACTGAAACTTGCTCAGAATCTTTCAGAAAAAGATGATTTAATATGCGTTACCGGATCCATTTTCCTTGTGGCTGATATTCTTAAAAAATTTGAAAAAACAGAAACCGGAAGCATGGAAAGATATGAAGAAAAAAAAGAAGAATATTCTTATTCTGGACGTTAAAGAAAAGATTTTATGAGGAAAATACTTTTTTATATATTTTTAATAATTTTTATTCTAAAAAGTTTCTCTGCCATCTCTTTTGCAGAAAATAAAACTGATTTCCCTTCAAAAGAGCTCTCCAACAGAATAAAGACAATGGGTAAAGAGGATACGGAACCAGTTGATTTTTATGCTGAGAATTTAGACTATAGAAAAGAGACAAATCTCCTTGTAGGTGAAGGCTCAGTTGATATGCAGTACAAAGGTATGAGCCTTCAGGCAGACAGGGCTGAATATAACACGGAAACAGGTGACGTCAAAGCAACAGGCAATGTGGTCGTTGAAGACGGAACCTCTGTGCTTTTTTGTGAATCCCTTGAGCTTAACCTCAAAACCCAGATTGGGGTAATCTATAATGGAGAAGTATTCCTTGAACCAACCTATTATCTCACAGGTGTTGAGATAAGAAGGCTTGGAGTTGATAAATATAAAGTTATAAACGGATATTATACAGCATGTCAAAAAACGGTTCCTGAATGGTCGATTAAAACTTCAGAGGCAACAGCAGAAGTAGAGGGAATGCTCCATGCCAGAGATTCCTCCTTTGAAATAAAAAAAGTTCCTGTATTCTATTTTCCCTATCTTCTTATGCCACTAAAAACCAAACGTGCTACCGGAATTTTATTTCCTAAATTTGGATACAGCACGATAAACGGATTCCGATGGTCCCAGCCATTCTTCTGGGCACTCACTGACTATGCCGATGCAACCTTCAATATTGATTATCGTGGGAAGAGAGGAGTCGCGGCAGAGGAAAATTTCAATTATATAATTAATGAGGAAAGCTCTGGTACTGTCAACGGATATATAATAAAGTCCCGCTCAAATCAACGTAATGCAAGCGTAAACACAGGACCAAGAACGAGATGGGATTTCTATGCCTTCCATCAGCAAAGTTTTTCTGACAACCTGAGAATGATTTTGAAGGTTGATTTAAGAAGCGATGAAAACTTTAACAGGGATTTTAAGGAAACATTTGAAGAAAGAACAAAACAGTCTGATATTAAGTCTGATGCTTATTTATCGCTCACAAAAAATTGGGAGAAAAACGCTTTTCTTTTAAAGATGAGCGGTTATGAAGATAGAATCAGGGCTGAAAATGTTATAAAACAAAATCAACAGTTGGGTCTAAAAGAAGTTAAAAATGAAAGCACATTCCAGCATCTTCCTGAACTTAAGTTCATAAGCATTACCCAGCCCATTTTTGGCAGTGACGGCATTTTTAAAGAGACCGGAACCCTCTCAGAATGGATGCCCCTGCAGTTTCATCTTGAAACCTCACTTGCATCATTAAAAAGCAGTGAGAAAACTGTAGACTATACCTTCGGAGCTGACACAAAAAACTCATTTACAACTGAGAGATTTGACATTCATCCAAGTATCTCCTTGCCAATGAGTTATAAAAACCTTATCACCTTAACTTCTTCAATTGGTGTAAGAGAAACATTTTACACACACAGACTTCAAAGCAGCAAAAAAATTAGTGAGGAGTTTCAAGGGAAAAGTGACAATTTTGGAAAGAGAACAAACTTCAGTGGAGATTCAGCATTAACAAGAGAACTTTTTGATTTTTATTTAAGACTTGATGCCCCAAGAATTTACAAAACCTTTGGATTTAATTTTCTGGATATCAGCAAATTAAAGCATGTAATTGAACCTGTTATTGAGTATCAGTACATTCCAAGGGTTGACCAGAGTGCGATTATACAGACAGACCCCTTGGACTTTATCCGTGGAAGAGAGCTTGTCTCCTATTCAATCGTTAACCATTTTTATGCGAAGTTTAAGGATAGAGGAGATAAAAGTGAAAAATCGCGAGAGGTCGCATCTCTTAAAATAAGCCAGTATTATGACTTGAGGAAGGATGAGCAGAATAAAGACATGATATTAAATGAAGGAAACCTTAGCAATGTTTCAAACAACGACCTTAAAAATGGCAGAATTGATGTTCAGAAAAGAGCGCTTTCAGATTTAAATGTTGATATGGAGCTGTATCCGGTTAAACATTTTTTATTCAATTTTAATTCCTTCATTGACCCTTCTAATGGGAGCCTTGACAGGTTTATAGGAAGCATCAGTTTTGAACAGGAACTTTTGAGGACAAAGCTGAACGCCTCTCTTGCCATGCGCTGGACAAACCCTGATAAGAACCAGGCTCTTGACTGGCTTGATCCGGATTATAACCCCGTATTCATAATCCAGGCCCCTTCTCGCAACACTTTCACCACTCTAAAACTTGACCTTAAAACTCCAAACAGCTGGGAATTTGGATATCTTGGAAGATTCTATGCCTCAGGACAATCTCTTAATAAGGACATCTTTAGCATCAACCAGCGTGAATTTGCCATGCGCACAAAATATTCAAGCCAGTGCTGGTCAATTGAAGCACTTTACGGAATAAAGGAATATTTCAGGGAAAATAATTCAAAAAAGTCTTTTGATGACCAACTTATAAATGACAAGTTCTTCTGGATTGTAATAGAGCTTCAAAGTCTCGGGGCAATTGGCCCATTGAGTTTATAGTTTCAGGTTTAAAGTTTCAAGTTACTGAATACAGAAAATTCCCAGGCATTTT
>Ga0154744_1140_pt1 | contig 10480 bp, 12 predicted proteins | sample Rifle2008BG16ft_FD_105752 | JGI IMG/M metagenome (GOLD analysis project Ga0154744, IMG submission 105752) | Candidatus Schekmanbacteria bacterium RBG_16_38_10 | reverse complement strand
TTGAATAGTAATAGACAATAACTTTGTGGGAAATGACTACATTGTCCCCATTGTAAGGATAAACTATGTGATTTTTCGCAGTGGTTCATACAAAAAGTTATAATTCTATTGAATTTTACACATTTTGTATTGGCATTACATTTGCTCTATCTTTAGGGGGTGTTTATGTGCAAGGTAATGCTGTAAATTAGCAAGAACAAGAGAAAGATATGGGACAGAAGATTCTTCTCGTTGAGGACGAGCCGGATACCCTAAAGATGTTCAAGGAGATACTTGAATCAGAGGGATATGAGGTTGCCCCAGCCACAAATGGCGAGGAGGCACTCGCTATAATTAACGGCTATATTCCTGACCTCATAGTCCTTGATATAATGTTACCAGGCATTAGTGGTATAGAGGTGGCTAAAAAGCTTGCAGAGCGAAATGAGGTGAAAAATATACCAATAGTAGTTGTAACAGCTCTTGACAACATACCTTTGGGCAGTGATAATATATCTGGGCTTACTGGTATCCGTCGTTTTATATTCAAACCCTGTAGGCCTAAAACACTTTTGGAGGGTATAAAAGATGCCCTCACGTATAAGCACTGACCTCTGCCAAGTAGGGGGCTCTCAATTATCCAGCCAGCAGGGTAGCGTGAAACCACCTTCGCAGGTTTTGGAATTTATCTCTGCTCTTGCAGATAGATATACTTATAACCCATTTAGGAATGCCTACATTATCTTTGGTTTTATATGGGGGATCCCTATACCCTTCTTCTCTGTAGGAATAGATATATTTGTGGCAGGCAGAGTATTTTCGCTACAGTCATTCTTGATGGCGTTTTCAGAACACCCGATACACCACTTCTTTGCTATTCACCCTATCATCTTCGCCATAGTATTTGGAACAATGGGAACGGTGAGATATAGAAAGGATTGCAAAATAGACGGCTTGATAAACGAATTAAAGGGGAATGTAGAGCAGCTTGCAAGGGCGAATGAAAAGTTGAAGGAGCTTGACAAACTGAAGTCGGACTTTGTAGCAAATATAACCCACGAGCTAAAAACACCATTAGTTGCAATAAGGGGCTATAGCGAGATGTTACAAGAGGGTCGTCTCGGTAATATAAATGATAAACAAAAAGATGGGCTGGGAACTATAATTAGAAACGTAGATAGGTTTCAGAAGATGGTGGAGGACCTACTTCAGCTTGCAAAGATTGACTCAGGTAAACTTGTTCTAAATAAGGCGCGTTTCGATATAAGGGATGTGGTTAGTACAGCGCTAATTCCATTCCAGCCGCAGATAGTTGGTAAGAGATTAAATGTGGAGAACGCTTTCCCAGAGGGCGATACGGTTGTTTATGCAGATATGGACAAGATACTCCATGTATTAACAAACCTGATATCAAATGCTGTAAAATTTACTATGCAAGAAGGAACAATAGGTATAGATATTAAGAGTAACTCTGACAGTCGGGTGACTATAACGGTCTGGGATACGGGTTGTGGAGTAACTGAAGAACAACAAAAGCACCTATTTGAACGTTTCTGGCAGGCAGATAATTCAGCAACGCGAAAGCACAGTGGGTCGGGGCTTGGCTTGCCAATAGTAAAAGGTATATTAGATGCGCATAATTCAACTATACGTGTATTAAGTGTGCCTAATAGTGGGTCAAAGATTACATTCGACCTACCATTAGCAGAAGTTAATTTGTCGATAGATAAAATTTTGAGAGGTGATGTATGGAAGTGAAAAAAATGGTTGTAGTTGTGGACGATGAAAGTGATACAAGGACGTATCTCTATGAACTTCTATCGAGTGAGGGATATGAGGTAACTACTGCTGCAGATGCCTTCGAGGCATTAAAAGTTATTGCTAAATCAAAACCAGACCTCGTAATAACAGACGTCCGTATGCCAAATATGGAGGGAATGGAACTCCTTACAAAGATAAAGAATGTATCCCCAGAGACAAGAGTTATTCTTCTGACAGCATACGGTGACTGCCAACAGTATTTGGAGGCGGTAGGTAAAGGGGCAGAGGATTTGGTATTGAAGCCAATTAAGAATAAGGAGCTTGTTAGGATAGTTCGTAGGATTTTTGAACAGATTTCACTAACAAAACCGCAAAAATAAGCAGATTGATGGGGAATTTTACATACCCACTATGTGTTTTCACGTATTGGTAGCCGCTAAATCCATATAAATGAAATAGTTGCCTTAATAAGGTGGTATCGTTCAGATATTTATAATGGATATTTATCTATCAATGTAGTATAGTGCTTGCTCTTATATCTTTTTTGCTAAGAAGGGCAAATGATTTCATTTAAGTGGTCTTCCAGAATAGTAAAGGGGTTTTTAGTAATTGCTGTTGTAATTGTTCTTCTTCCATTCCATCTTTCCCCCCAATCGCCTAATCTGATAGCTACCCCCGTCGAAAAGAAGGATATCTTTGCTGAAGCAGGGATGGAGAAGGTCTGGGAGCCAGATATACACGTGGCTTATAGAGGCAAGTTAGTTTACGAAAAGTATTGCATAGGTTGTCATGGCGAGAGGTCCGATGGAAATGGTCCTGCGAGCCGATTTTTAGATCCACGCCCGCGGGATTTTACAGACGAGAGGGCACTTTTTAAGTTTCGCTCAACGCCATCAGGTTCTCTACCTACGGATGATGACTTGATTAGAACTATTCGTAGAGGAGTTCATTGGTCGAGTATGCCTTCGTGGGAGTTGTTACCAGAAAAAGAAATAGAAGCGTTAGTAGGGTATATAAAAACACTCTCTCCGAAGTGGCGCTATTTCAAGCCAGAATCACCGATACCAATTCCTGAGCCCCCTGTATATCTCGGCACACCAGAATCGGCAGAGAGGGGGAAGAAGGTTTATTTCGATAAGGCACAGTGTACAAAGTGTCACGGTGGCAGTGGAAGAGGGGATGGCCCTTCTGCCAATGAGTTAAAGGATGATTGGGGTTATCCCATACGTCCATTTGACTATACTCGCGGTAAGCTAAAAAGTGGAGACGATGTAAAGGATATATACCGCACATTTGTTACAGGGCTTAATGGCACACCTATGCCAAATTTTCTGGAGAATCTGTCAGAGCAAGAGCGTTGGGATGTTATATCGTTTATTCTGGAGTTAAGGAAGGCAAACAAAGATGGAAAGAAATAACCAAAGGCAATTAGTAGAGATAGGCCTCGTGAAGGCACATCTCATAGCGTCTGTTGTTGCCTTTATAACGCTGCTATTAGCGGGCTTATTGTTTTCGTTGCAGTTTTTGTATCGCTATCCGTTTCCTACTATAGAGTTGCTTTCGCCTGGACGTGTTAGGATGGTGCATACAAATTTAGCTGCATATGGTTTTTTACTTAATGCCTTCGTAGCGGGGCTTCTCTGGGCTGTGCCGCGTATGACGAAGGTTCCAATACTTAGTGCCAAACTTGGCTGGTTCGTCTTCTGGGCTTGGCAGGTAATATTAACCGCTACAGTGGTTGGGCTCCTTGCGGGGTATGCCCAAGCAATAGAATGGGGGGAGACGCCTATCTTTGTTGACCCATTTGTTGTCGTAGGGGCAATACTTTTGGTTATAAACCTTATTACTCCAATTATTAGATGTAAGGATAAGGTGCTTTATGTCTCGCTATGGTATTTTACAGCTGGTTTTATATGGTTGTGTCTCACATATCTGATGGGGAATTACTTCCCTCAGTTTTTCGTTCCGGGTGTAGCTGGTGCGGCGATTGCCGGACTTTTTATCCACGACTTAGTTGGGCTTTTCGTAACGCCGATGGGATGGGGGCTTATGTATTATTTTGTCCCGGTTATATTAAAAAAACCAATCTGGAGTCACGGGCTCTCTCTCATAGGGTTTTGGGCTCTTGCATTTTGTTATCCGCTGAATGGAGTCCATCACTTTCTATGGAGTCCTATCCCTATGTATGCCCAATATGGTGCGGTGATTTCAACTGTAGCTGTTGAAATTGTGGTTACGACCGTAATAGTCAATTTCTTCGCAACGTTATGGGGGAATAGTAACGTCTTAAGGACAAGCATTCCGCTCAGGTGGTTTTATACGGGGATGATTTGCTATTTTATAACCTGCTTACAGTGCTCGATTCAAGTGCTACTTACGGTTCAAGAGATTATACATTTTACAGATTGGGTGGTGGGACACGCCCATTTAGTTATGTTCGGAGTATTTGGATTTTGGATTATGGGGTTTTTAACATATCTTTGGCCCAAGGTAGTAGGAAAGCCGTGGCACTCGGAATTGCTGAATGGATGGCACTACTGGCTTACGACAATCGGGATGGGGCTTATGTTTTTTGACCTTGTTGCAGGAGGACTCATTCAAGGGTTTTTATGGAAAAATCTTTCGCCGTGGGAGAATTCTATTGCTTCTTCGATACCCTTCTGGGCGGTTAGGGCCGGTGCTGGTATTATGATATTTATAGGACAGGTAATCTTTGTTTATAACCTATGGGCTACTGCGTGGAAGCCAGTAGCAGAGGTTGATAGATGAATTTATGAAAGTTACAGAGAGATTTAGCTTTATCTTATTAGTTGCAGGGCTTGGCTTTTTCGCATTTTCTATTGCGGTGATGGCATTCCTGCCATGGCTCAACCTGAAAGATATACCGATGCGGTCTGTAGAAGATTTAGCTAAAAATGTTCCAATAGAATTTTATGACTTATCAAGCCGCTATCCCGAGCAGTTTAAGAGATACTTTGGTGATGTAAACAGTGCCTCTTATGCGAAGGTACTTCGTTTGGGGAGAGATACTTATGTAGCAGAGGCGTGCTGGCATTGCCATTCTCAATACGTTAGACCTATCTCAAATGAGGATATTAGATTTGGAGATGTCTCTATACCTGATGAATACCAGAACGAGTTACAGTTACCACCTCTATTTGGGACACGGAGGGTAGGGCCTGATTTAACGCGTGAGGGAGGCAAACGTCCAAACGACTGGCACGTTGCCCACTTCTACAATCCGCGAGAGGTTGTGCCAACCTCTGTTATGCCGAGATATCCTTGGTTTTTTGACTCATCAGAAAAGCCGAACGAACGAGGGCTTGCAATAATTGCCTATGTCCAGTGGTTAGGCAAATCGCGAGAGGGGCTAACAGCACCCGAGAAGATGATATATCCAGGTTGCTCTGCCTGCAGTATATTCGGTGAGAAATACAAGGAGGTTCATATACACGAGAAGGAGAAGAAATGAAAAAGAATACTTTTGTATGGGGGTTTTCTATCTTGGTTATACTCTTAGCGGCTGGCGGGTTTGGTTATAAGCTATATCAATTTATAAGCGAGGCAATTAACGAGAAGGACTTTTCAGCGTTCTTGTTTCCTGTAATTGCTTATTTCATAGTTGGGATTGGCTTTCTATTGCTCTTGATATGGGCATTTATGAAAGGACATTTTAAGGATATGGAGGCGCCAAAATATAGGATGATGGAGCGTGAGTTGGAATATGAGCAAGCGGAGAAAATAGATGAAGCAAGAGGGCGAAAATAGCCAGCAGGGATATCAGACCAGTAAAATTCCCTGGTTTATAATATTGATTTGGGTGGCGTTTCTGGTATGGGCGGTATGGTATGCCCTTGCATATTTCTTTCCCGAGCTCTTTCGCTGGATGAAGTAACTTCTTTCCTGATTTTGATTTCCTATCTTTTTAGGAAAGATTGAGAAAATGGGAAACACGAAATTAAGGTAAGAAGGATTTTTATTTTACAACATTTCTTGCTTTTATTGTATTTTGTGATACAATCATAATACCTCTGCTGTGTGCGTAAAGGGTATTTGAAAAGAACCTACGAGATAGAACAGGGGGGCTGACTTTGGTGGTGTATGATATGCCTTGCCGTAGATGTTGGGCTTAAGGAAATCAGAAACTGCCGGGAAGCCACCCACCTAAAAAATTAGGTTCGCAGTTAAAGTTCCCCTTACGGCATATGCGGAGGTATTTTTTTAACCGTGAGAAGACGCTAAATTATGAAAAAGGTTGCTATAATAGGGGGCGGCAAGGTAGGTAAGACACTCGGGAGGTTATTGAGGAAGGCGGGCTATAAGATATTAGGTGTAGTAAATAGAAGTATTGAATCTGCAAAGAAGGCAGTTACATTTATAGGAGATGGCAAACCATTTAGGCAGAATAAGATTGCTGTAGGAGATGCAGATATAGTATTACTGACCACACCTGATGATGTAATAAAGAAGACCTGTGATGGTATATCAAAGGGAAAAGGATTTAGAAGAGGGGCGATTGTTTTACATTGTTGTGGCAGCACATCTTCGTATGAGTTATTAGAATCTGCAAGAAAGAGTGGCGCATATATTGCTTCCCTGCATCCCTTGAGGAGTTTTGCTGACCCTTCTACAGCCATTAAAAATTTTAAGGGGACTTTTTGTGTATATGAAGGAGATAAAAAAGCGACACCTATTGTAAAGAAGATTATAAGGGATATAGGTGGTGTAAGTTTGCAGTCAAAGGCGGACAGAAAGGCACTATATCATTCTGGAGCGGTCTTTGGGTCTAATTATGTTGTGGCACTTTTTCATATAGGCGTAAGTTTATTTGAAGCCACCGGCATATCGCATAAGGATGCCACTGCATCACTGCTATATTTATTAGAGGGAACTATAGGTAATATAAAAAAGGTGGGAGTAACAAAGGCGTTAACAGGTCCCATTGAACGAGGCGATATAAGTAACATAGAAAGGCATTTAGAGACATTAGACATACATAATTCACAATTAGCCAAGATATATTCGCTGTTAGGTAGTATAGCTGTTGATATTGCTATTAAGAAGGGGAGTATTACCAATCGTAAAGGAGTCAAGTTAAAAAAGTTGCTAAAGAAGTTTGCGAAGTAGGTGGATTATTATATAATGGTTCTATTGATGTAAGTTATGAATATAGTGCTGATAGGTTTTAGATGCTCCGGCAAGACAACTATAGGTAAGATGTTGTCTGATAGGTTATCGATGGGGTTTATAGATGCAGATGAACGTATAGAGAAGAAATGTGATATGACTATTAGAGAAATATTTCAGACAAAAGGAGAATCGCATTTTAGATTGTTAGAAAGCGACATATTAGGAGATTTAGAGAAATTGGATGGGAAGATAATTGCTACTGGCGGAGGTGCAGTATTAAAGTATAAAAATATGCAGGGGCTAAAAAGAAACGGAGTAATAATATTGTTAGATGTTGAGCCAGATGTTGCCTATGAGCGGATTAAAAGGGATAAAGCAACGCGGAAGAATAGACCGCCTTTGACTGACAAGAATTTACTAACAGAGATAAATGAGCAGATAGAACTTCGCAGACCATATTATAGGAATGTAGCGGATTTTGTTGTAAAAACAAGTGAGAAGCCAGTAGAGGATATAGTTTCTGACATTATAAAGATATTGAAGAATAAAAAGGTAATTAATATAGATTAACAAACGTTCAGTCCTCAACCTTCTGCCGCTTTAGGAGTATTCTTGCCAGCAGTTAAGTGAAGTATGGACGGCAAAATGAATTGTATGGCACATCAGTTTTCAGCGGCACGTAGAGAAACTATAATCACTGAACATCACTTGCACCTAATATGGCAGAGGCGGCTTTTTAGACAGGAAGAGTTAATTGCAGAAGATGGTAGGAAGATAAAGATAGCGTTTCCTGGGATGTTGAATTTGGAGAAAGGACCTGACTTTCTAAATGCGAGGATATACATAGACGGTAAACTATACATAGGTGATTTAGAATTACATATTTTCACGGGCGATTGGTATGTGCATAGGCACAGCGATAATATGAACTACTCCAATGTAATACTGCACATAGCTCTGTGGCGCAACAATGAAAATACCTGTGTTGATAACATACCGCAATTAGTCCTTGAGCCGTATATTGAGCAGAGTATTACTGAATTATTAACCAAGGTGAGTAGTTCCACTGTATTTACTAATGGATATAGTCAGACATCTTCACTTGATTATTTATTAGAGGAAGCCGGTGACAGGAGATTCCAGCAAAAGGTGTCCAGATATGAGAAGTTGTTATTACTGTTGCCTCCGGATGAGGTCTTATACAGGGGTATAATGGAGGCGCTTGGTTATAAAAATAATAAGGCACAATTTTACGAACTTGCTAAACGTCTGCCGTATAGTTATTTGAAAGATGTAACAAGAGGTTGCCTTGTAGATGTGAGAAAAGAGAGAATAAAGGAGATGCTATTATTTTGTGCAGGATTTATAGATTACAACCCAATGCAGAATATTATTCCCAAAATGGATACAAGATACTGGCGTGTAAATAGTAGTCGTCCAGCTAATAATCCCATAAGAAGAATAGAGGGTATATCTGGTTTCTTGGCGGGGAGCATAATAGAAGATGAGATTATAGGGTTTTTCTATAGCCGTCTTCATAGTGTTAGGGCAGAAGACGTTGATACCGCAGAGAGTGCAAGACGTATTTGTAGAGATATTGTATATGATTTCGCGGTTCAGAATGGTATAGGAGAAGAAAGAGGGTTATTAATAATATTTAATGTGGCATTGCCATTTTTATATGCGTATTGTAAAGATATTAAGATGAGGTCTCTTATTTCGGTTTTATATAGCAAACATAGGCGATTATCAGATAATATAATTACTAAAAGAGTTATGGGCATACTTTCTTACAGCAGTGGGGATATGAGAATAGCAGATAACGTTAGACAGCAGATGGGGTTAATACAACTCTACAAGGAATGGTTTTAGGCATTTAATGAGTATCTATAACGTTTAGCAAGGTATATATTGCCTCTGATGCCAGTCGTAGTCGCATACACATTTTTTTGAGCAGGTTTCGTGTTACTTTATTAGCAATGTTTGTTTCTTCCACGAATAGTTTCTGCAGGGTAGTTGCATCCCAAACTATGAGCTTTGTCTCTGGGACAAGAGATGCCAATGCAGATGCAGACCTCTGGGTCTCCTCAAAGATTGAGAGTTCGCCTAAAATTTCTCCCCTCTCGAGACGTGCGAGCCGAACAAATTTACCATTTCCCCTGCTTGACTTTCCAATCTCTACTACACCGGACTCTACAACGTATACCTTCCCGCCGGGGTCTTTCTCCTTAAATATGTAATCGCCCTTCTTATATGTCTCTTCTCTTGCAATTGCTGTGAGCTTTTCTGTCTCACTGTCATCTAATTCTCTGAATATATCAATGGATTTTATAAGTTCCTTAGTTATCATAGATTTTATTCTTTGAATGGCTCACCATAACGTTCTTGGTATTCTTTTTTTAGTTCTTCTATCTTTGTTTTCAGTTCACCTAATGCCTTTTTCATATTTTCGACATATTCCTTTTGTTTTGCCGATAAGGCACCCTCTTCGTATTTTTTTATGGTCTGGCTATTCAGTCGATATTCATCCATCTTTCTGTATATAGATTCTGTGAGTGCCTCTTTCTCCGCTCTTTTAATTGCGTCTTTGTCGTCGATAGCGGGTTGATTAGGCGGCTCTACAGGGGGGAGATTCTTAATATCATTTGGGGTTTTTACAGTATGATTAGGTTTTGACGTATCAGCGGGGCTTTTAATCATAGCATATAATTTGCCAACGCCTTTCGAGGTTACTTTACTAACCTGTAGCAGGATTTTATTTACTGCACCTGTATCCTTTATTGCATAGAGGGTACCACAAACTGCCAGAGGTAATATGGCAAGTATTAGGGATACGAGTATCGGCTTCTTGGCTGGTGCAGATAGTGCTGACTGTTCTATAGATTGTGCTCCAAATCTTTTGGTTTGTTGGCCAAAACGTTTAGTTCCGCCCTTGAACCCAGTTTTTACCCTTGACGTTGGTCGTGGTCTGCTCAGTGCTTCTTGGGCAGTAGCAACGGGATTAGGGTCTACTATGGTTTCATCAATTGATGATACCACCTCCAATTGCGGAGGGATATCTACAATTGTTTCATCTGTATGAAGTGTTGAACCGTTGTCGGGAGGAGATGCTTCTGCCGTTGGTGCCTCCTGTAGTGGTGGATTTGCTGCAACTGTGTCTACTGATAACTGTGCCTGCACTGTTCCATCTGGTGAGAGTAATAATGTCTCCTTACAATGAGGGCATCGTCCTTTTGAGGATCGTTCTGGTATCTTTACCTTAAAGCCAAACGAACATAGTGGACACTGTACTAATTGGGTAGATACGTTCATTTATAGCCCCTGAACGATAGAGAACACAATAGCGCCCGAAGAAATAAGGAGGATGATGCCTCCTAATGCGATGCTCAGCCATATTGCTGGTTTTTCCTTCAAGGAAAATATCAGTAATACTAATCCTGATACTATACCTATAACAGCCGCTGCGGCAAATGCCCCCACTTGTGCGTCTTCTGTCTTCGAATGTGCACCTACAAAAGATATAACCATAATACCGGCTGTTATAAGTGTGTTAAGTAAAAATAGATTTGCTATTGAGATGATGGCACCTTGCGATAACATTACAGCAACG
>Ga0154744_1167_pt1 | contig 11461 bp, 8 predicted proteins | sample Rifle2008BG16ft_FD_105752 | JGI IMG/M metagenome (GOLD analysis project Ga0154744, IMG submission 105752) | Candidatus Schekmanbacteria bacterium RBG_16_38_10 | reverse complement strand
TTATTTGAGCGCGCCATGTATGGAGGCACATCATCGTAAACAAACCCAAGCTCTTCTTTATTGCGCCAAAATGGCGAACCTGGCAGAAGCACAAGAGGATAAATTTGTAATTTGACGGGCTTCAGGCCTAAGGCAAAGTTGATTGTCTCCCTAAAAGTCGCATAATTATCTCCCGGCAATCCATAAATTATGTTGAAGCTTATTTCGGCAGAAGGCACAACCCTGCGAAGCAATTTTATTTTCTTTATAAAAGTTTCTTTGTCGGTCTTTCTTCCCGTCAATTTGACGGCCAAAGGATTAACGGACTGCATTCCAAAGCACCAAACATCTCCTAACTCAATTTTACTAAGATACCTGATCAATTCTTCATCAAGAAGATGAATATCCAGAGTTACTATTGTAGGAATTCTTCGAGAAGTAGCTATTTTATCGATTATTTTCTTAACCCGTTCGCGAGCTTGATAATAAAGGCAGGCGTCCGTGACAATAACTGCTTCTACATTTGGATTGCTATAAATAAGTTCTATTTCATCCAATACCTGTTCTATCGGGAAAGGCTGGATATTCCTCTGATCTTCTTTCCCCCATGCACAATAACCGCACTTAAAAGGACAGCCGCGGAATGTCTCCAGTAAAGCGGTATGGCGAAGTCCGTTATCTAAATTAATCGCTTTTGTTTTATAAGGAGAAGGTATACGAGATATATCTTCATGGATGTCTCCTGTTGTAGACACTATCGCTCCGGCTTCATTGCGGTATACAATCGAAGGAACTTTGGAAAGACTATCCTGGCTTAGCCCGTTCTTTAAAAGAAGCTTAAACTTGCCCTCTCCGCTGCCGCAAACAATCATATCAACCTGCAGATTTTCTTTTAGCACGTCAACCGGCATATAGGTAACCTGCGGACCTCCAAAGATAATCTTTGTCTCAGGTAAGATTTTCTTTACATACACAGAATTCTCTATTATCGAGTAATAGTTCCATATGTACAGAGAATATGCCACGATAAAAGGATCCTGAACAGAAATCTGTTTTGCCAACTTTGCCATATCGGCAGTAACCGGAAGGCTCAAAACTTTTATTTCGTATCTATCGGATATTTCGGGATCGGCATCCGCGGTTGCCTTAAGCACAGCCGGCGCCAACAAATCTGTGGCAACAGAATCATCGCCCTTGGGATAAATCCCCGGTAAATATAACCCCACAATTATAATAGTTTTTTTATCCATTATCAGTCCGCCCATTTTGAATACCTTCTTCTCAATTGCTCCGGAATCCTATCTATACCTATCCTATATACTTGTTCCGGATTCCCAGGAAAATTATTTACAATGCTCATTAAATCAAATTCTGCAAAACGGCCTATCCAGTATTGTGAACCTTCCAGATTTTTTTTAGTTCTTCTTAATTGTTGTTCGGCCTTTTCGTGCTCTCCAATCAAAACACAGCTTAATGCCGCAAAGAGGGGCATATAAGGGTTGGCAGGATAAACCAATTGTACCGCCTCCAGCCAAGATTTTAGCTTTTCCGGATTACCGCCAGGCTTAAGGTTTTTATTATTTATATAATTTGCAACCAGATTAAAGGTAAACCATATCTGCTTAATCTGCTCAGGGGAAGGAACCGCATCCTTTGCCATGTTAAATATGTCTGGGCCAGAAACAACTCCTTCGGATCCTATAATTTCACCCTTCGAGCTATCTTTGGATGGGACAAATTCTGTCGCTATTCTTCTGTTATCTGGCGTTTCTTTCACGGTACTCTTGCTCGTAAATTGAAATACAGTAAAATTAGCTCCATCCAGGTTCATTTCATATGAAAATTTAAAGGTATCGAGCATCTGCCCGAATGTTTCCATTCCAAAAAAACCTATTATGTAATTTCCTGCAACGAATATTTCCGGGAATTTCTGAAGCAATTCTCCAGTCTTTCTTAACAACGGTAAACTCGCCGGCTTCTTCATTTTCTTCTGCATCTCTGCATTTCCTGATTCTATACCGATTCTGAAGCCAATACATCCGGAATCCCGCATCAAACACAACAATTCCTCGGTAAGCGATGCTGCAATGAGACCGTTACCTGCAGACCAGGTAATTCCATACTGCTTTTTTATACGACACATTTCTTTTAATAGTTTTACCGCACCTTCTTTAAAACTGGGAGTTCCGAGGAAATCATCATCAAGTATCTCAAAATGCCTGATCCCTCTCTTCTCCACAAGATACCAAATTTCATCCAGAAGGTCTTGCACGGGATATTGGCGAAGCCCTTTACCCATAAACTTTGTTACATCACAAAATTTACAGTTCGCCCTACACCCCCTGTTCAACTGTATTCCAGTAAAACGCCTGTCTTGACCAGCCATTCTTGAAAAGGGATTCAGACATCCGACATTGCTGTAATCCTCTATAGGAACAAGTTTATAGGTCTCTATAAGGTTCCCTTTAAGGGTAACTACATCACGTTCCCCGTGAGTCTCTTCTATCTTTCCGTTATATTTAAAATATATACCTGGCGTAGTAGTATGCATGTTATCGCACCCGAATAAAAAATCAAACAGTAAATTTATTTTATTTTCACCTTCCCCGGTAACAACAAAATGGCACAGATCCTTTTCCAAGTAATTCTCGTATTCATTCGTAGCTATCGGTCCGCCAGCTATCACTATATGCTCATCCCTATCATGCAAATACCGCAGGATACTGGTTAACGGAAATGAGGGACTAAATACATCACTGTATACGCTGATGGATGTTACTCCTATAATAGATGGTCTGTTTTTTTTGAGATATTCATCGAGTATATCCAACCAGTTGAGATAATTAAAAGTCTCATCATTAATCACCCGCTTTAAAAATTGACAATTTAAATCAAGGACCTCAATCTCTATTCCTCTACCTGAAAGTGCCTTGGCCAGACACTGCAAACCGGTGGGTGGATATGCATAATATCCCCTGTTCTTTATTACATCAATATTTATTGACTCAAATAGAAATTGGAGCGACTGTATAAACAAAACCTTATTATTTAGAGAATATTTTTTCCGCAACTCAACGGTATATTCAGCCAGCTTTGTATTGTCTGTTATTATCTGTTCCTTCAGACTTGAATCAGGTTGGAAAACTGATCTAATCAACTAAGTACGTCCTTCCTTCACCTGCATCTATGGGCACAAGACACCCGCCCATCATTGAAGCAGCATCTGAACATAAAAACATTAATAAAGGAACAATCTCTTCAGCCTGTGCCAGGCGTTTTCTTGGCAGCCTCTCCTGTATAAAACGCTCTACAATCTCTGGTTTGTTCTTTTCCAGCCGCTCCCATGGATTACCCGGCGCGTAGAATCCTCCTGGAAGAATGCCGGTTACAACAACACCTGAATATGCAAGTTCGTTGCCGAGAGACCGAACATAAGCTGCAAGCGCTGCCTTGACAGTGTTATAACCGACAGATGCGGTGGCTTCAACCGAAGAAATAGAGGCAACATGTACAAGATTACCTTTCCCACGTTTTATCATGTCAGGGGCAATAAGCCTGTTAATTTCAACAGCAGCAGCCACATTAAGAGTGAATAGTTTGTACAAATCTGCTGCTGTGATAAGAGAATCTCTCAGACCTAACCCTCCTCCAGCTACATGAAGCACAGCATCTACTTCCCCTAAAAATTTTTTTGCATCATGTATGCACATTTGAAGTTTGTCTAACTCAGTCATATCGGTAGGTATTGACAAATGTTTCTCAGGATTTGCACAAGATTTTCGTACTTCTTCGAGTCCTTCAGAGGAACGTGCAATAAGAATAAGCCTTGCCCCGTGTTCGGAAAAAGCCTTTGCACAAGCAGAACCAAGTCCTCTTGATGCTCCTGTAACTACTATATGCTTGCCCTCCAAGTTATAAACATTCTTGCTCATTATCTCTCCCTAACTCCAAAACCTATGTTTATGGTCCTGTAATTTCATATGCCTTGCCCCCTTGCAAATAGCGGTCAAATACCTTACAAATGTGACGGATAAATAGTCTGCCCAATGGCGTAACAGTTATCATATCGCTAGAAAATTCCAACATCCCATCTTCGATTAAAGCCTTTAATGTTTCTATTTCTTGCCTGAAATATTCATTAAAATCAATACGGTATTTACGTCCTATTTCTGAAAAATCAAGAGAGTGATAACAAAGTATCTCGTTTATCACATCGCGCCTTATTAAATCATCCATGCTCAGTTTATAACCGCGCAATATCGGAAATTCACGATTGTCAATGCACTTATAATATTCTGCCAGCGAATAGATATTTTGTGCATAATAATTAATAAAACCATGCGTACTCGTAGGTCCGAGCCCGATAATATAGTGCATACCTCCATCAGCGAACCCATTGAAATTACGCCAGAGCGTCCTGTCGCGAACCCCTGCAACTAAGCTGTCAGTGGGTTTTGCAAAATGATCTATTCCAATATATTCATAACCATAATCTATAAGATTATAAACAGCTTCTGCAAAAATTCTGGTTTTTTCAAAATTATCAGGCAAATCAGACTCCTTAATCAGTTTCTGATGCTTTCTACGATCCGGCACATGGGCATATTTTAAAAGGGTAATACGATCAGGCGATAAGTTTTTAACAATTTCTATTGTGCTTTTAAAAGATTCTCGACTTTGTAAGGGTAAGCCATACAAAAGATCAAAATTAACACTTTTAAAACCTCCCCTGATTTCAGGTGAAAGTAAATCTTCGATCAGTTCCGGTGTATGTACCCTGTTTACGGCTTTTTGAACTTCAGGCTCAAAATCCTGAATACCAAAGGAGATTCTATCAACGCCTTTTCCCTGATAATACATTAGTTTTCCCCTGGTGATTGTATTAGAATCCACCTCTGTCACAAACTCGTCTAAGTTATTAAAATCAATCATTGTTTTGAGTTTTTCTATAAGCAGTCCGAATTCTTCTATATCCATAAATGACGGGGAACCGCCTCCAAGATGTATCCTTTTAATATTAGGGGCATATGAATGTTTTTCAAAAAACGCATTGAGTAAATCAATTTCACGGAAAAGATAGCTTAAAAAATGTTTTATTTTGGCGCGATCATGGGTAATTATTGAATTACAAATACAGAAATAGCACCGCTTCTTGCAGAATGGAAAATGGATATAGAGGAGAATGGGAACTTTCCTGCCTTCTGTACACAAAGTATTTAAACCCGCAATAAAATCACGTGAAGTAAAATTACCAGACCATTCAGATAAAGTAGGATAACTTGTATAATAAGGGCAGCTCACATCATATCTTTTTATCAAATCCCTGGTTATTTTTTTTAAGCTATTAACCATCTATTATTCCTACTTTTTTATTGTAGTTAGAGACTACCTCAACCTCATGGGGAAAGATACCTGTTTTTAGATGATTAACTGATAAATCAAAATCATCGAATCGCCTTCTCCAGTATTCCGATGCCTTCAATCGGTCTTCTACTCTTTTGATCAATTGTTTATCTATATTCCCTAAAACTTTATTTTGCAAATATCCACAGAAGTACATTGCAAATGGATCATCAGGAGCAACGAGATCGGCGATATTCTGGACATATTTGAACTGTTGGTTAAGCTTAACGGGTCTGTTTTCTTTAAATAATCTATTAAAATTTAAATAATAGTTCATAAAAAACCAGATATCGTACAGCTGAGACTCAGTCGGTACTGTATCTAAATCTTTATTTTCAAAAATATTTTTAAAATCAGACTCTAATTGGCCTCTATTTACATTCTGACGAATTTTACCATATGCTCCGCTGCTGTACCTTATATTTTCAAATTCAACCCGGTCTAATAATCCTTTTTGTACCATATATTCAAATATAGGAGTATTGGGAAGCGGTAAAAATATAGTTATATTGTACCAATCCAAATCCATTTCCAATGCTAAATTGAATGTGTCAAGTATCATTCGATAAGTCTCGCCGGGTACGCCGATCATCAGGAAAACACGACTATTTATTTGCTCGTATTTCCTAAGAACCTCGGCTGCCTTTAAAAATGTCTTAATAGTGCCGGGTTTTTTTGTTAATTTCAAAATTTCTGGATTTCCTGACTCTACGCCAATATTTAACCCAATACATCCGCTTTCTGCTGCTGCTGCAATTATTTCATCCGTACAGGAGGAGGATATAACGCCGTTAGTGCAATCCCAGGTGATCCCAACATGCTGTTTTGTCATTTCACTAAAAAGCCGGAGTGTTCTTTTATGATCATGCAGAAAATCGTCATCAAGCCACATGATATGACCAATTCCGTACTTCTCCTTTAGCATAATTAATTCATCTATTACGGATTGCACCGATCTATGACGAACGCCTATTCCATTAAAGTTCTTCACGCTACAATAAGTACATTGTCCCCGGCAACCACGATTAGATAACATAGTAGTAAATCTTGTGCCTTTATCTTTGAGGCAATAAAATGACCCAATTACGCCATAAGCAGATAACTCAGCCGGTTCCATTAAATCATGGGCAGGAATAACATTTATCTCTTCTTCTGTAGGAATTTCTTTATGCGAAAAATACAGCTTTTCTGAAGAAGAATTAAAATAAATCTGGGCCAATTCACACAGCGAAACTTCCTTGTTAACTACTTTGATAAATTGTTTAAATGCTAACTCTGCTTCATATAAAAAAAAGAAATCTACATTAGAGAAATCTTCTAATAGTGATTCGGACATCTTATTATTTAAAAAACAGTTTGTAATATGTACACCGCCCAATGCTATAGGTAATGTAGGAAATAAGAATTTGATGTTGTTACATAAATTAACTGTGGATTTATGAGTCATAGAAAACATACATGTAACGCCTACGATATCTGGACTAAAAGTACTTATTTCTTGTTTCATCTTGCTTCCCCATAAATTTTCAAAATCGAAATCACTTTCAGTATTCGAAGCCTTGGATGTCTTCAAAATCTCATTATTTAAGTTTAATATCTGTACGTTTAATCCCTCATTCCTTAAATGACTTGCAATTATTCCCACTCCGTAAGGAGGATAATTCCAGCATCTACCTCGTTTTGCAGATCCATAATCAAACATAGTTCCATCAACATCAGGGGGGGCAACAAATAGAATTCTTTTAATACAGCGCTGCGGAAGGAGTCGGGTTAATTCTTTATCTATAAACTGCGCAAGTTCACTTTTATTATCTAACTCATTTGAAATGACTTTCATATAGCTCCATCATCTATACAAACTCCAAATGCCCTTCATCTGCATTCAAATAATCCAAAATAAGTTTATTTTTTTCATTAACCACACAATGATGATTGCAGCATACTGTGGGGTCTATCCTGAAGAAATTGTTCTTATCTAAAAACCAGAAGTCTTTGAATCTTTGATGTTTTATCGAGCCTATTAAGCCTTCTTCAAGATTATATGCCTTGTCATGACACGAATATACATTCAGATCTGCGCCTATGACAGGGTTTATTTGGATATATGGACACCATTTATACTCCTTTTTGAATGTTTCCAGTTGTTCATGATAAGAATCAAATATCTCAAATCCTTCCCCTGCAAATTCTCCAATTGCTCTTTGGATTTGTGCTTTAACCAGATTGAATATCGGGGCATGGTACTCATTATTTTCTTTACCGCTATTGCTTACTATACAAGGTGCAAGCTTGACACTATCAACACTGATATCTTTTAACCTCTTTATAATGCCGTAAATATGAGAGGCATTCTTATTATCAATAATTACATAAATACCTAAAAGGCATTTTCCGTCCATCTTTTTAAAATCTTCCATGTTTTTCATAACCTTTGTAAACTCACCTCTTGGAACCCTCCTATACTGAGAATAACTTTCATCATCCCAACCGTCTATAGAAATTCTCAGCCATGTTCCATGATGTGCAAAGATTGACGCTATCTCTCCCTGCAGCTTTGCTCCGTTTGTCAAGGATGCGAATTTAATCTGCGTTTGAGATAGTTTTTTGACAGTATCTAACAGAAAGGGATAATAAAAAGGGTCCCCACCACCGCTGAAAGTAATAGCCTTAACTCCCATATCGGCCAGATCTGTAATGATCTCCTCCATTTTTTCTTTGGGAATAAAATCCCTTGCAATCATATCTTTACCGAGTTGTATGTTATCCGCCCTATATGCACAATACCAGCAATTATGCACGCAGGCATTTGTCGGTTTTATTCTTATATGCATCGGCGCCTCTATCCTATCAGTTGTCCTAGGCAATGAATCTACTTTCTCTTTAAAATGAAAGATCTTTGCCTTTGTATACAAAAGCCCCATTAAAATCCTCCTTAAACTGGAAGCATTATGCTTAAATAAAATTCACATTATACAATCGCAATGCACACAAACATAACAGCCCGAGGCAGTATTGAGGTATCTCATACGAAATTAACGTGCATTGGCGGACTACCCGTACCATTTTCTAAAACTGTTTTGCCCATTTTTATATCCCATAAAAATTCATTTACCTTATGCTGCAAGCACAGGCAACCACACATCCTTTTTGCGTCAAATTCTTTGGAGGCAATCAAATTTAAAACCTCTTGTAGGCCAATAGTAACCTCAAGATGATTTTCCGCTTTTATTTTTACACATTTTTTTATTGTATCACATACTTTGTAAAAACATTCCTGTTTACAACCATGGATTTGCGCATATCTTTCGGGTTCACCGGCAGACATATTAAAACGTAGATAGGTGAGGGCAGAAAGAATCTCTTCTAATTGATCTTGTTTTAATAAATAGCCATTAGTTGCCAAGGACATATCCAGTCTGTTTGCTTTGCCCCTGAATATTGCATCATATAAGTATGTGCTACAGGTGCTTTCCCCATCACTCATAAAACTTATGGCTTTGACCCCGATCTCGGCAGCATCGTCAAGAAACCTAAAGATAGCATTACGGGTCATTAGTTTTTCATCATTTGCCTGAAGTTGACTGTAGCAATATATGCATCCGTAAGTGCATCGTCTTGTTAAGGCACAATCAATAGTTATTGGGGCTATTCGCTCACCACGCAACCAGGCTTCAACACGATCTTTATGATAGGCGAGTTTATGACCATTAAGTATCAATTTATTGTAAGTAGACATTTTAATTTCCTCCGATATCACTTGAAACTGAAATAATAATGGCTGAATGATTGTTTCTTCTCATAAATTATCTCGTCGGTCTCCAAAAATATTTTTATCTTTGTACAGGTTCTAAGTTCTTATGGATATAGACAAGCGGCTCATCTTTTATAACATCCCAATTTTTCTCAATCCATTCGATTACTTCCTTCAAGCCGTCTTCAAGCTTAACCTTGGGTTCCCAGCCGAGCTCTCGTTTAGCCTTTGAACAGTCGAGCCAGTAACGCGCATCCTGACCTGATCTTTCCCTTACAATCCTTATTGACTTTTTAAAATCTTTACCTAAAAATTCACATATGTAGCGCACTATATCAGCAACTGTCTCCTCGCTTGCGACAGCAAAATGATATGTTCCTATCTTACCAAGTCTTATGGTTAACATGATTCCATCTACAACATCGCGGATATGAATAAAGGACTTCATCGCCTGGCCTCCACCATGGAGTTCTATCTCTTTACCTTGCTTAAGATATATTATGGCACGCTGTATAATCTTAAAAAGCTGTTGATGTTTGCCATAAACGTTGGTAGTGCGAATAAGTGTAGCCGGAAAACCGTATTTTTTCATGATAATATTGATATACATATCTGCCGCGGCTTTAGAAACCGCATAAGGCGTGCTGGGATTAAACAAAGCCTCCTCATTAAGAGCGGTTTGACAAGAGCCATATATCTCTGCGGAAGATATATGAACATATTGTTTCAGATAGGTGGTCTTTCGAAGATAATTGCAAAGCTTAACAACAGCCAAAGTATTAGTCTCAAAATATTCCACGGGCACTTCATTACTTAATGCGACTTCGCTCAACGCAGCTGCATTAATCACTACTGCCGGTTTTTCTCTATCAATAAGCCCAATGAGCCTATCAAGCTCTCGCACAATATCTATCTGATAAAATATAAAATTGGGCTCTTTTATTTTTTTATACGGCAAATATATATCGTTATATTCAGGTGAACGGCTTATGCCTATGACGGTGTTGTTTTTATCATCCAATAATCTATCTACAATATGGCTTCCGGTAAAGCAATTACTGCCTATAACTAAAAAAAAATTTTCTGCCATTTTTTTCTCCCATAATATGTTCGTTTTATTATCGATTAAAAATAGTCCTACAAAACTTTTTCTGGTCCATCTTGAAGAATAGTTTCTATATTTTTAAACTTATTTAATATACTATCAGATATTCCAGGCATCTAATTTCCCAGTCGGAACACAACCTAATAATCTTTTCCTAGACCAACCGGAGTTACCATAATGCAACAATAGCAATGTATCTTTATCAAGTCGCGCAAACATCTTAATCCTTTCTCCGATTTAAAACGCTTGGCTTGCTATAAAGACAATTTGCCAGCCATCCAGATTTGAAACTGACGCTGTTTCCATTTCTCAGACCATGTCTTCTCGCCTGACGCTACCGCAATAATCTTATCTAAAAGTTCTTCACCTAAATTATCAATATTGGTTTTTTCTCTGAGCAACCTACTCCCGTCGAAATCCATATCCTCAGGAAGTTTTTTAAAGGTATCTTCATTTGACGCTATTTTTATCACCGGGCAAATAGATTCTCCGGTTACAGTGCCTTTCCCGGTAGAAAAACATATAACCGTTGCCCCTGAGGCAACCATTCCTGTAACAGATTCCGGGTCGTTCCCCGGTCCTTGCATGATATTTAATCCTGATTTTTGTATTGGTTCTGCATAATCAATAATATCTTCAATGACGGTCGTACCGCCTTTCATTACTGCGCCGAGACTTTTAATATAATTATTGATTAAGCCCCCCTCTATATTTTTGGGAACAAGGTTAGGTTCTAAAGTCAAACCCTGTCTTTTTGCGATTTCTACATACCATTCTAAAGCATCCTTGAATTTATTCGCTACTTCCATACTGCGAAAACGCGGTAAGAGCATTTCAAACGTTCCCACCATTTCTGTTATTTCAGATAAAATCGCAATCCCTCCGCCATATATGATTTTATCTACAGCGTTTCCTATAATTGGATTAGCAGTAATGCCGGAAAAGGAATCTGAAGCGCCGCATTCAGTCCCAACAATAAGCTTTGCTATTGGGAAAGGTTCTCTCTTAATCTGATTTGTCCTCTCCAGCCTACTGAGTATTATCTCTCTTGCCTTTTCAATCGTGGGACGGGTACCGCCAGATTCCTGTATAGTAATCCAATCCACGGCTTTTGAATCATCTGCAATAACATACTTGAGGTACTGATGCATCTTTTCATAATTTGTCTGCTCACATCCTAAGTCCATAATAAGGCAGCCGCCAACGTTAGGATTGCAAATATA
>Ga0154744_1126_pt1 | contig 11549 bp, 9 predicted proteins | sample Rifle2008BG16ft_FD_105752 | JGI IMG/M metagenome (GOLD analysis project Ga0154744, IMG submission 105752) | Candidatus Schekmanbacteria bacterium RBG_16_38_10 | reverse complement strand
ACTGTTGTATATAAGGAAGTTATAATAGTAGCCGAGGAATGGCAACAATATTTGACAGCTACAAGAGGGTAAACAGCTTAAATAAGCAAAATTTGAAGGTTTTTAGTGGCATACGGATTGCTCATATAAAGATGTGTAAGTTTGTTTTTTATAAGGAGGTTTTATGAATTACGTTAGGAAGATTATTATAGTGCCTGCGGTGGTATTGCTCTCAATCCTGTATAGCTATTCCTATGTCTCTGCTGGGGATGAACATAAGGGAAAAGAGTTTATTGAGAAAGCTGAACGTATAATAGGACATTTAGGGGAGTGGTGGCGAAATCATAAAAACAAGTTTGATGGCGACGACAAGGAGCTTGGAGAAATAATTGGAGATATTAAACAATGGCTTGATCGCTGTGAGGAGTTAAAAAACAACCCTCGTATAGAGGCAAGAGATACGATAATGTCTAAATATGATGAACTAAATAAGCTATACAAGGACCTGGATAAAAAGATGAACGATTGGGAGAAAAGGAAAGGACGAGAAGAGGAAGATAAGAGAAAAAGGGATGAGGCAAAGAAGAAATTAGAGGAGGGAAAGGCAAATCCACCAAAAGATGTAGAAAAAGATAAGGTCGTGCAAGAGAAGGAGGATAAGGACGAGCTTGTAAAAATGGCTCATAGGATGTTAGAGGGGCACCATTGCGAGATTTGTTGCGATGACCTGAAGTGCGAGGAGCATCATAAAGAGCAAAAAGAAGTAAAACCATTACCTGATAAGGAAAAAAGGGACAAAAATATAGACAAGCACCCCAGAGATATAGACAAGAAAGATATAAAGGGCAATATCCCCGACAAACTTACTGATAAAGAAGTGGCTAACTTCCTAAAAGTGATAAGGATAATTCTAGATGAAAAGGGGATAAAAGATGCCCCACTTGGAGATAGGGCAGTCCAAAATATCCGAGATACAGAAGAACGAGAGGGAAAGAACTTCTCTAATGCCATAAGAGAATATCTAAATAGAGTTAGAGAATTGACTGATTTTGATGAAGAAGAAATCAGAGAACTCGCACATGATGATGAGTTTAAAAGAGAGAGCAGAAAACTATTCTATAAAGCACTGCATAACAAGTAGAATAGTTGCTTTAACCTCTGTCCTGATTAAAAACTTATAGCAATACAGTTCGCCGTTTGGTATCTTATAAGATATGCCAAAAGATACTGTCGATAAAGGGGCACGCTCATTCGAGGAAATCGCTCTTACAAATGTCTGGGTAACTAAAGAGCAGATTACAGAGTGTAAAGACATCCAGCAAAAAGCCGCCGCTATAGGCCTAAAGGAAGAACTTGAAGAAATATTAATCAAGAAAGGATATATCACCAAACAACAGGCAAGTGCCATTCACGCAATGCAGGGCAAGGGCACGCGTGCCGCCATAGAGGGCTATGAGATAATAGCTAAAATTGGACAGGGTGGTATGGGCGCTGTCTATAAGGCGCGCCAGACATCTATGGACAGGATAGTAGCTATAAAGGCACTCTTACCAAAATTCGCAAAGGAAAAGGACAGCAGAGAACGTTTTCTCCGCGAGGCAAAGGCAATCGCCAAGCTCAGCCATCCAAACATAGTATCAGGCATAGACGCCGGTGTATCAAATAACATCTATTACTATGTTATGGAGTTTGTAGAAGGAACACCTCTCGATAAAATACTCGAAGATCGCCATAGATTATCAGAGAAAGAGACAGCTAATATAACACTACAAATTGCAAGGGCGTTAGACCATGCTTACAAACATAGTATGGTCCATAGAGATATAAAACCGGCAAATATAATCGTTATGAATAATGGCTCTGTCAAGCTCACCGACCTTGGATTAGCACGCTTCGTAACAGATACAGACACCTTTGTAACCCAGACAGGAATAGTAATAGGCACACCGCACTATCTCTCACCAGAGCAGGCAAAGGGTGAAAAGAACATAGATACTCGTAGCGATATATACTCTCTTGGCATAACACTCTATGAGATGCTCACCGGCAGGACTCCATTCGTTGGAGAAAGCGCTGCCGTAGTAGTATCCCAGCGACTGAATAAGGATGTAACATTCCCACCAGAGATTGTGAACGAGATTTCGCCTAATATAAGAGCAGTCGTGAGAAAAATGACCGAGAGGGATAGGCGAAATCGCTACCAGACACCAGACAAGTTGGTAGAAGATTTAGAAGCAATACTGAGAGGAGAGGCACCATCATTGGCTAAACCAACTATGCGTATCCTTTCATCACCAAAACCAGCCACAACACCAGCCCGGGAGCCATACGCTATGCATAGTAAAAAGATACCTATAGCCATAGGTGGGGGCATAATAGCGGCAGTTATACTTGCTGCTATCTTCCTCATACCCAAGGATAGGACAACTCCATCTAATACAAAGGATAACCCTAATGCTATCGCTTCTAATGATAACTCAGATAACCCTAATAATCCATCCAACACAAAGGATACACCTAATAATGTTAATACGTCTCAACCAGCCGTCGTAAATAACACCTCTTCCACAGAACGGCAGAAAGAGGCGGAAGCCCGATATAATGCGGCTATTAACTATGCAAATGGACATACTAATCCAGAGGAGTTAGAAGGTGTCATAAAATACTTTACTGATACGCTTCCGTATCTGCGTGGAACAGAAAATTATGAGAATTGGGCAAGAGAGCGAATAGATAAGTATAAAGGTGACCTTCAGAGAGTTATGGATACCAGATTCGATGAAGTAGCTACAGCCACCTCAAATGAGATAAACGTCTCTAATAATTATAGAGATGCTATTAACATATTAGATAAGGCAGTTAATATGTTCGACAATCCGGACTGGAGGCGCCGCATTACTACTAAAAAGGATGAGCTATTTCGGGAAGCAGATATGAAGGCACGACAAATATTTAACACCGCAACAGAATTAGAAAGCCGTCAGAAGTATCAGGATGCAATAAAATCGCTGAATACAGTTCAATCCTTTGGTATTCCAGAACTTGAGCGTGAGGCACAGGGAAGAATATCGCAGATATCGCAAAAGATAAAAGCCGAGAAAGATGTTGAAAGAGAGCTGATAAGACAAAAAGAGAAACTATTTACAGCCAAACGGGTGGAATGGTTCATAGAACTACGAGAACGTAAATATGAAGAAGTAATGAAAGAGGCAAGTTCCTTAATGGCTGAACTAAAAGGAACTACGTTTGAGGATGCATTAAAGGATATGATACTTAACCTTAAATTCCCAAAAACGTTATTTGAAGATGTAAAAAATGTAGCAACTGGGGAAATTAAGGTTGGAGATCCAAAAACCAGAGACCCCAAAACCGGCAAGTTCAAAGTTATGAAAGATATAAAAGAGATAGAGTTTGACTATGTCCTAAAAAATGGTATAAAATTTGATAGAAAATTTATAAATAGAGATACCAAGGGGGAGATATCTATAGGAGGTGTAGGTGTATATTTAGATGTTGGAGGTGGCAGAACAACAGTGATTGACGCAGAAACGATCATACGAATATACGACCTTATAGAAAATCCACGAGATCTGGACACACGTCTAACACAAGAAGCGGAAATAAACCTGGCTAAAGGATTATTCCTATTTTTCGATGGTGAAATAACAAAATCTGAAAGATATCTGAAGGATGCGCGTGACAAAGGTGCGCCAGTAGACAACTATTTCTTTAATGAAATAAACAAAATAAACAGAAAGCTAAAAGGGCAAGGAGCTAATATAGACCAGCCCCAAGATAATAAGGATAAGCCAAAAGAAGACAAGACAGCAACTGGTCTATATGCTGAATATTTTAGCGGTATAGAACTCAACGGCGGTGAACTAAGAGCAATGCAGGTAGATGATGATATAAATCTTAACTTACGAGACGAATCGCCAATACCTGGTAAAGTACCGAAAGATAATTTCTCCATTAGATGGACAGGCACAATAACTTTTCCAGCCACCGGACGATATGAATTTACCACCGTAAGTGATGACGGTGTCCGTTTATACATAGAAAATGCTAAAGTAATAGATAACTGGTCCCAACACGCAGCTAAAGAGGATAAAGCAACGGTGGATGGGAATAAAGGTGAACATGCTATAAAATTAGAATACTTCGAGGCGGGAGGACCCGGTATAATACAGCTGTTTTGGAACTATGATGATAAAACGAAGAGGTTACTTACTACAGGAGATTTCAAGGTACTTATACCACAACAATATTTCACCCATGATACAGGCAAGCTAATGATAAAGATGAGGTAAGTAAAGACTGCCATCTTTTAATTTGGTGACATCATCTTTTCTATCTCTGTTACTTCTCTCGGCACCCCATTGGAAATACGACTGAACCCATCCTCTGTTACCACATAAGTATCCTCTATTCGCACCCCTATATTCTTCTCTTTATCGTATATCCCTGGCTCTATTGTTATAACCATACCCGGCTTTAGCTTAGCAGTATAGCCACCCACATCGTGGACAGCCATACCTACATAATGCCCTAAATAGTGTATCTTATTGCCGAAAGAGTATTTATAATAATCTTTGCCGTTTTCTTTAATATAGTTGTCAGCTATCTTATGCAGCTCCGCTAATGTAACACCCGGTTTGAGTTCTTTCTCGGCTGCCTTTTGGGTATCAAGGACAAGCTGATATATCTTCTTCTGCTCATCAGTAAACTTGCCATTTGCGGGGATTGTGCGTGTTATATCAGTTGCATAAAAGTTATAGGCAGGGCTGATATCACAAACAATTACATCGCCATCCTCAATTTTTCTCTTATCGCCATCATAGTGAATGATAGTAGAATTAGGACCAGAGCCGACTATCATACCAAGATTATGATACGTAACCCCAGTATTTTTGCTAATCCCATCCGATATGATTTTCTTCACATCCGCCTCAGTAATGCCGGGCTTTACTTGTTTCATAGCGTTTGTGATACCGTTTGAGACAGCATCTGCTGTTTTTCTCATAATATTTAGCTCACCTTCCGACTTTATCATACGCATCGTAGTTAGAGTGCCTCGCAACTTTTTATCATTTACATCTACCTTTGTTTCAGAGAGCGACTTGTAGAAAGGGACACTTTTAAGTGTATAGACCTTCTCATCAGCAAGGACATCCTTCATAAATCTGTCAAACTGTATGGATGGAAAAATATGTTTTATGCCAGTGTTCTCTAAAACTTTAGTACGCGACTCAAAGCTTATATCCGAGAATAAGATTGTTATTCTTTCGGATGGAACTATCGCTAAGTATGATAATTTCTCGGGATCATCACCATAAAAACCGGAAAGATAGTAAAAATCATAAAATGGCGTATTCTCTATAGATGAAAATGAACTTTTATCTTTTATACCAGGTGATGCCAGAAGAATTACCCCATCTACTATAGATTCAGAAAGCGTATTACGGCGAGCACCATACTCGTCCTTAGAAATAACATCATCAGCAATGATTGGAAACGCAGTAAATAATATAAACGCCGCTATATAGAATATACCGACCAACCTGAAACGCCTTTCGCGCATATTTATTCTCCTTCTATCATAAAATAATATTTAATATTTTCTCTCTTTCCATCTAAGAAATGCCTCTATAAACTTATCTATTTCACCATCAAGAATAGAATTTACGTCACCTGTCTCATATTCAGTGCGGTGGTCCTTTACCAGTGTGTATGGATGTAACACATAAGAACGTATCTGACTGCCCCATGCTATTTCACCTTTTTCGCCATACATCTTAGCAAGCTCCGCTTGCATCTTTGCCTCTCTTAATTGATATAGTTTAGCGGTTAAAATTTTCATAGCCACTTTACGGTTCATATGTTGGGAGCGCTCGTTCTGACACTGGGCAATTATACCCGTGGGAATATGTGTAATACGCACAGCTGAGTCCGTAACATTTACATGTTGACCACCTGCACCTCCAGCCTTATATGTATCTATACGCAAATCCTTCTCCTGTATCTCTATCTCTACATCATCGTATTCTGGTGTAATATCAACACTCGCGAAGCTTGTATGTCTTCGCTTATTGGCATCGAAAGGCGATATACGTACGAGCCGATGAACACCTATCTCCGACTTAAGATAGCCAAATGGATATTTGCCATCTATGCGAAGCATAATACGTTTTATACCTGCCTCCTCATTCCCGAGACAATCAATAGTGGCAATCGCATAACTATTACGTTCCAGCCATCTCATATACATACGAAGAAGCATCTGCGCCCAGTCACAGGAATCGGTACCACCTGCACCTGCATGTATAGAAAGGAATACCGGCTTTGAGTCATTTTTTCCACTAAGAAGCGTCTGAAACTCAAGTTCGTCGACCTGCATTGCAAGTTTTTTTATATCAATTTGCACCTCGTCAATTATCTTATGATCGTCATCACTACAAATCCGAATAAGTTCTGCTACATCCTCTAATCCTTTATATAGTTCAGAGAACGAATCTACAGCAGTTTTTGCCAATTTCATCTCTCGGACCTTCGTCTGTGCGGACTCCTGATCTGTCCAGAAATTGGGAAGCGACATCTGGCTCTCTATCGACTTTATTATCTCTTTCTTTTTATCTAAGTCAAAGAGACCCTCTGAGTAATTCGAGGCGTTTGATTAAAAGAGTTATATTATCAGAAAGTTCTACTTTCATAGTATTTTCAGATATGCAAGTTTACAACTACCAACGCCATATATCAACATAAATATATATTTTAGCAATAACTAAACATTTTCTAACGTCTAAAATATAAAAGGGCTTGACAGTGATAAAGCTAAATGATAGGTTAATACAGAAAATATAGGGGAAGAGTAATTATGCACATAAGTAGATTTAATATACTGTTAATCTTATTACCCGTGCTGTTTAGCTCCTCATTAATGCTATTGGGGGAACCTAATGATGAAAAGCATATTGTGTGGCTTAAACTTGCTGACGGACTAAAAAAGGCGAAAGAGTCGAAAACTCCCATGGTTGTTGACTTCTACACCGGCGGCGTCTGTCAAAGATGTAAAAATCTTGAGAGAGATACCTATAATGACAAAGAAGTCATAAAGCAGGTAAGTGAAAAATTTATCCCCATAAGAATAAACCTTGATAAGCTTACAAAGGAAGAGGAAAATCTCGGCAAGAAGTTTGAGTTCGACAATGATTGCCTGCTACTACTTCTAAGCTATGATGGGAAATTACTTGCGGATAGTAAGGGCGGGCAGTTAAGATTTACAGATTATTTAGAGCCAACTTTATTTAAAAGCAAGCTTCAGGATGCACTAAAGAATAAGATATATGTAGAAAAATAATAAGGAGGTAGAGTATATGAAACAAAAATGGACAACTTTCACAATAGGAATTATGTTTGGGGTAATAGTAGCTTTGGTGATATTCATAGCTACTAATCAGCAGGACAGATTTGTTTTCGCACAGGGAACGGACACACCTAAAGCACCAAGTATAGGAAAATCTCAAGACGGTGATTTAATACTTGGTATAGGAGGAACCGCTTCTGGGATATTTGACCTATGCTGGATAGTCAAGAAGGGAGACAATGATGATATAAATTTAGCACTATATAAAGTTGAAAGCGGCAGAACCCTAAAATTATTAGCAGCTAGGCAGATAAACTATGACCTATCGCTATGGGAGACAAATAATACGCCGCCAACTGTAGAAGCAGTAAAAAAAGAGGCGGATGCAGTTAAAAAGGTGAAGGATAAGATAAGAGAGAAAGAAGAGGAAGAGAGGAGAAAGAAAGCAGAGAAAGAGGAGAAGAACAAAGAGGAGTAATATATCATTATGGTTGACTACTATTCATTTGATGACGTCCTAAAGGAACTTCAGCTCAACGAAGATGAGCTAAAGCGGATGGTCTCAGAGGGACAGATACGCGCCTTCCGCAGTGAGAACAAGATGAAGTTCAAGAAGGAGGACATCGAAAAAATGCGGAAGGAGAAGATTACGGAGCCAACTATTATACTTCCTGCAAGTGAGGAGGAGGAAAGTATATTAGACCTTGATATACCTTTAGAAGGAATATCTCCCCCGACAGCCAAACCTACTGAAACAATAGAATCAGGCACTACTGCTGTCCCAACAGAAACGCTCAATTTGGACCAGACAGACATCTCGATAGAGTTGGGGAAAGAGACATCAGGCCTGCCCGCTGAGGATACATTCGTCACAGATGTAACTGATACCTCTATTCCAACTGAGACCTTGCAACTATCAGAAGAAGGATTAGGCACAGAAGACCTCACAAAAACGCTCGGCGGTATAACAGCAGGCCCACCGCCGAAGACGAAAGTTACACAGATTAAAAAGAAGAAAGAGGCAATAGCTGTCCCAGCTGCAGTAGAAGCAGAAATAGAGAGACGAAAACCAAGCGTAATATGGACTATTATAATAATGTTGGCTTTCGCAGTTGTTGCTTATTGTGTTTTCTTTTTTTATGATTTAATGAGAGTAGAACAAGGAAAAACAGACCGTCCGGCTAATCTAACAGCGGGGACAGCTGAATGGGTTCTCAGCAAATATTATGAAGATCCAGAATGGAGAAATGCCTTCGAGAGTAAATTCCCAGAGGGGTATAAGCCGACCAGATATAGTCGTCCTACCTTTAGGGATAGCGATGAACCCACAGGCGCCGGATTAGAAGAGATGCAAAAACCGAGGTAATACGTTATCTTAAACTAACTTCGTAACTTTTTTATTGAAATACACTTAAAGGGGAATTATAATCTCACCTGTTATTCTTGTAATATAACCTTTGAGGAGAAAGTGCTATGCAAGTCCTTTTATGGCAGAATTTAGAGAAGATAGGTAAACGTGGAGAGGTAGTCAACGTAACGGATGGGTATGCCAGAAACTACCTATTCCCTCGAAAGCTCGCTTCTACTCCTACGCCTAATATGTATAAAGCATTAGAGTATGAAAAGGTCCAAGTAGCTAAAAAAGAAACTAAAGTTCTAACTAATTTAAAGGCGTTAGCAGAACAAATAGAAAAAGTGTCAATCACTATGGAAGTAAATACCAATGAAGAGGGGCATCTATACGGTTCAATTACCCCAGCTATGATTGTAGATGGCCTTAAGAAGCAGGATATTGATATAGATGCAAAGCACATAGAGATAGACCAACCAATAAAAGAGGTGGGCGTTTATCAGATAAAAATAAATTTACACAAGAGTGTTCAGCCAACTGTGAAGGTCTGGATAGTATCTGGTAAAAGCGAGTAGTTATTATTTAATTATAGTTAAAAACGTCATTCAAGGGGGGCTTTGTGCAGTCAACATCTACAATCAGCGTAGTTAATTCGCCCTATGCCGGACAAAAGGATGTAGATTCCAACTCTACCATGCCACATAGCATAGAGGCAGAGGCAGCTACGCTTGGTTCTATGATCCGCGATAACACTGTTGTCGGAGACGTTATTGAAGTCATAAGTAAAGATGACTTCTACCAGTTATCACACAGGATAATATTTGATGCAATACTAAATCTGTTCGACAATAGGCGGGCTATAGATACTATAATTTTACGAGATGAATTAGATAAGGTAGGAAAGCTTGAGGACGCAGGTGGCGTAGAATATTTAGCATCATTACTTGACTCGGTTCCTTCATCTGCAAATGCTGTCCACTACGCCGGTATAGTAGTGGAGAGGGCAAAGAGGCGACGCCTAATGGGAGCCGCTACTAATATATTAAAAATAGCAGTAGATTCATCACGCGATGTCAATGGAATAATAGATGAAGCAGAAACGTCCATCTTCAATGTAGCTAAACAGCGCACCAGTACAACTATACTAAAAGTGGGGGATATACTAAGCGAGGCATTCCACAAAATTACCCTTTCAGATGCGAGGGATAAAAAACTACAAATACGGGGCATACCTTCTGGTTTCTACAAGCTTGATGAACTAACAGGTGGATTCCAGCCAGCACAGCTCATAGTAATTGCCAGCAGACCAAGTATGGGAAAAACGAGTTTAGCAATAAAATTATTAGACCAGATAGGATTAAACGAGAAGAAATCTGCTCTATTTTTTAGCTTGGAAATGACAGGGGAACAAATTGCCAAGGTAATGATATGTGCCCACTGCGGAGTGCCATATCACAATATAAGTACAGGTGTGCTCACACAAGAGGAATTCACAAAGCTTACTACAGCGGCGAGCAAATTTCTCGAATCATCTATATTCATAGATGATACTCCAGATTTATCCATATTCGACCTCAGGGCAAGAGCACGCCGTATGAAAGCAGAACACGATATAGGTATTGTAATAGTAGATTACCTACAAATGGTTCGCTCAGGCGACAGAAGGGCAGAGAATAGACAACAAGAGATAGCATCTATATCGCTAAAGCTAAAAGCACTTGCTAAGGAAATAGAAGCCCCTGTAATAGCCCTCGCACAGCTAAATAGATCACCTGAAGCAGAGAGCCGTAAGCCACGTATGAGCGACCTACGTGAGTCGGGTGCCATAGAACAAGACGCTGATGTGGTAATGCTCCTCCACCGTGAAGAGGTATATGATACTGAAACCGAAAAGAAGGGAATATGCGAAATAATAGTAGCAAAGAACCGCACAGGTCCTACTGGTAGCGTAGATGTCGCCTTCCTAAAAGATAGAATGAGGTTTGAGAATCTCGCACAGCAGTATGCGTAGCAATAAGTTATATGCATCCGACTAATGCGTATCATATCAAATGACAGATTACGCTAGGCTACTCACTGAGCAACGTAACCCAAAAAGCATTAATATAGACAAAAAACCAATTCCACAAATCCTGGATATAATAAATAGCGAAGATGCGAGTGTTGCAGATGCTGTATCGCGAGCAAAACCCAGCATAGTAAAGGCAATAGAAATTATAATCTCTGCCCTCTCAAAAGGAGGACGGCTATTTTTCATAGGTGCTGGAACAAGCGGTCGGCTTGGTGTTATGGAGGCGGCTGAGTGCCCTCCTACGTTTAATACCAATCCAAAACTAATACAGGCAATAATAGCAGGAGGAAAAGGCGCCGTCTGGCACTCCATAGAAGGCGCCGAAGATAATCTAAAAGATGGCAAACTTCAGATAAGTAAGCACCACATCAAACTACAAGACGTAGTAGTAGGTATAGCCGCAAGCAGTGTAACCCCTTTTGTGATGGGTGCACTGGCTTATGCGAAAATGATAGGATGCCATACTATTTTTATCACTTGCGCTAAACTACGAGGAAAAGTAGCAGATATCACAATTGCTCCGTTAACAGGTCCAGAAGTTATAACAGGTTCTACAAGGATGAAGGCAGGCACAGCAACTAAAATGGTCTTAAATATGCTGACTACTGCATCTATGATAAAACTCGGCAAGGTGTATCAAAACCTGATGATTGACCTTCAACCAAAGTCGCGTAAACTGAGAGAAAGGGCTATACGCATAATAATGGTATTAGCAAAAACAAATAGGCGTTCGGCTGTCTCTTATCTAAGAAGAGCAAAAAACAGAGTAAGAGACGCCATTATTA
>Ga0154744_1158_pt1 | contig 11820 bp, 4 predicted proteins | sample Rifle2008BG16ft_FD_105752 | JGI IMG/M metagenome (GOLD analysis project Ga0154744, IMG submission 105752) | Candidatus Schekmanbacteria bacterium RBG_16_38_10 | reverse complement strand
ACAATCTTCTCTGCAGCCATATCAGAAGACTCTTTTTCGGTATCAATAATAATCTCTGGATTGTCCGGTTCTTCATACGGAACAGTTATGCCCGGCACAGGCGAGCCTTTTTTACCTTTTTCATATATTCTGGTTGGGGCAGAATGTGTATCAACCCTTGTTTTTTCACGTTCCATACATAGTTCAATCGGGCATTTCAGGTAGACTTCAAAAAAATCAGGAATCAGCCTTCGCGCAAGTTCTCTCCATGATTTTTTATTGGCGGTTGCATCAATAATTACATTGTGTCCGACTTCGTAAAGGGTTTTTGCTGTAAATACAATCGCCCTGTAAACATGTTCCCGCTCTGTATCGGAATAAGTAGGCTTAGGCGTGATAATCTTCCGAAGTTTATCCATGTTTAAGATTACTGCATCAGGAAATTTTTCTTTCACAGCTAATGCAACCGTGCTCTTTCCGCTTCCAGGCAGGCCTGTAATCCATATAACCCAAGGCATATAAATTATGCGCTACCTTTCACTATTTCTTTCTAAGTTAAATGGTTGAATTCCTAATGCTAAGAGATTTTTATTAGCCTCGGAGTTATTTGTATAAATCGGTTTGTTCCATCTTATCAAATCATGGCAGAACTGCTCTGTCTTACTGTTTGGTGCGGCATAGGGGATAAAAATTTTGTCTGCCAGTGCAGCGATAAAACGATTGCGCTCTAATGCCCTTTCTGATGAAATGCGTTTTACTTTTTCAGTAAAAGGCGAGAGCAGTAGTAGCCCCCCTTCATCAAGGGGCTTTCTGAAGTCCTCTTTAATCCGCATTCCCTCAATGCCCCGGGCAGGGCAAACTATTACAGGTTGTTTACCCTTAAGTAGAATATTCAGGCATTCACGTTCCATTGGCGAATGAAAGCCGCTGATAACCGTTATCCCTGACTCCCGTAACCTTTTCATTAAATCATAAGTTTTTAGAATGATATTACCGGGGCATTTTGTTGAGCAGAAAAGAGCAAGGGTTTTGTTTTGAAGGATAGCGGTGTTGCCTATAGCGGTTATGGAAAGTGGGTCACCGTAATGAAAATATTTTTTAAGGGATGATGGGAAATAAGGGTTGTCTTGATTAATCGTTACAGTATCCATTAGCCGACTTTTTTATATCTAAATTTACTTCTAATTTAATCGTAAATATTTCTATTTTATCAATGGGTTATTAGATGGCTTCATCTAAGATACATCTAAAATGCATGTAATTACATCTAAACTTCATGCTAAAACCCAACGAGGTTTTTTAGCCGAACCCACGTTTTTTATTTTCTTATCTTTTTTGGACATTGCGTAAAGCAAGTTTCTAATTTTATTGAGCTTCTGTTTTTCATCCAACACATCGGATATTTTATCTATTAACAAGTCATTGATTTCTTTTCTATTTGCCGCTCCCTTTTTTTCTAAATATAAAATTATCATGTCTTTATAGTACCTATCATCAAAGGCACGATATTTGACATATTTCGATTGTTCACCAGTAATAGCTGCTATCTGAGAAGCCACATAAATTTTAGGGTATCTACCTTCAACCAAACGGTTCTTCTTTAAAAATGCAAAAGCATCTCTCGTGATAGGCTGATGTTTCTGCACTTTATCTAAAAGAATTGTTGTCTTGAGGTCAAGGTCTGCCTTTTCGATGAGCAGTTTAGTGTAATTTTCATCAATAATGTGACCGTAAATTTTTAGAGACACTTTTTGCGGGTCAGAAAAATCATACTCCGGCAATGGAAAATATCTATTTTTCTGTTTAATAAACATTTTCTTGATCCCGGAACCTATGGTATCAATCATATCCAGATTAACCATTGCATGTGAAAGAAAGGTATTGCGATATTTTTCAGGAGTCTTGTTACCCAAAATGTAATCTTCAATGGTGCCTTCATAGAAATTGCCGACATTCGTGAAGATTAACTCTCCCTTTCTTTCAGTAACAATAATTCGTGACTGCAGGGAATAATCCTGATGGGCAATACAGTTATTCAGTGCCTCAAGAATTACCCACTGATCATACTTGCTAACTTCAATCGGTACAAGTATGTTTTTTGGAAGGATTTTATATGTTGTGTTTCTAATTTTTTGATAAACCTTATTGATATTTAAATAGAACGGTGGGTCAAAATGCTCATATGCGCTTTCTGTATCTTCTAGTCTCCATGTAATGCGGGCGACTGCTGGAGAAATAAAGTGTGTTGATTCGGGCTTACCTAAAAGGATTATGGCAGTATTGGTTATTTTTCCATTGATGGTAACCTTAGCTTTGTCTAAAAAAGTTGTGGTGTCCCATCTATCAATTTCTGGGACAAAAGAACGATTTTCACTTTTGGCTTTAAACTTCGCCTTTGCAACAGTAATAGCTTCTTCATCAAGATCATCAATAGTAGCTCTTTCAGAAATTTGTGCAGACCAGTCAATTAATGGCTCGCTACCCCATATTTTTCTGGCTTTTTCAGGAAAATCAGCAAGCTTTTTCTTATAACTGCCGATTCTAATATATTCTGTTCCATTGAAACGAACAGGGGTGTTATGTGTTGGGTCAATTTTAAAAATGACTATAGGGTGATCTTCATATTTAAATTCAAAAATTTTAAAATCAATCCTGGGACTTAAAAGCCTTGCGAGCCAGTTTTCAAGCTCCTCATTGCCGACCTTTTTCTTTTTGGGTTTAAGAGTTGTGCCTTTTACAATATGTGTTTTATTTTCAATACCGAACACTAAAAAGCCGTCGTCTTTTTGATGTAAACAAGCTGAGTTAGAAAGAGCAGAAATGTACTCTCCAATCTCTTGTGGCTCGTAATAATTAATCTTAAATTCTACCCACTCAGCTTCAGCAGGCAGGGCTCTTAATTCATCCAGCAAATTTTTGAGTTCTTCCTGTGTCAATCACCCTCCTCACTCTGCCGTAAAAGCTTTTGTAGCAGAGTGATTGCATCATCAATAAAATGGTAATCTCTGCTCTTACTTAATTCGTCTTGAAGGTGTTCTTTTCCAACTTCTAACGCGCTTAGGACTTCTGTCCACTTTTCGTCTGAAAGTGCTTTTGGTTTAATTATTTTATCATCAACTTTCTTCAATAATGACTTATCGTTTTCTTTTTCGGCAAGCAGTCGAATATACCAGAGATAAATTAGAAAATCGGCTATCTGATATGGATCAATATTTTTAGTTAGCCTGCAATATGATTCTACAATTGATGAAATATTGCTGATGCATGATTCTGTAATATTAGAAGATAATCCTGTATGATAAAGTATTCGGTATTTATGAAAAGATAGGCCAGTCCATGCAAGGATGTCACATGCTTCACGGGCGCGATGATAATTAAATGTGGATGCTTTTGAAAAAGTAACCCAGAAAAATGATAAGTACCAAGGTACCTGTTTAGCAATCCCTGCTTGATAACCGATATCTTCAGTTACCGGATTGTCCAGATGGTGTAAATAAACTTTGGCGATTTGCTTAATCGTCTGCATGATATGCCATAGCAGAAAGCTTGAACCAAAATCAACGTTCTCGGCAAGATTGCGAAGATGACGATATATAGTTTCATTTATTTCTATAAAATCATGATATGGATTTAACCACTCCTTATCTTTTTCCTTCTTCTTAATAAGTATTTTATCTTGTGCAACCAGATAAGGAATAGATAAAGAATTTGATAGGTCAAAAGGGACTGAAAGCGGCAAGCCAACAAACGGTGAACCAAACATTTTTTCATGCGCTATTGCATATGGAATTAATGCCTCAATTTTTCCAAGAACATCGCCCAAAGTGTGATTAAATTGATAGTGTTTTTGTTTAAGCAAATTGAATAAAAAAACCATTAAATCTTTTGTAATTTCGTTTGCAAATATCCCCTTCCCAGTTACAAGAAAAATAAGTATCATGCTATTCCATGCCTCTATTGCCGGCAAGTAGACATCGGTAATCTGTACGTTATTAGGTGCACTCTTTGTAACATTCAGCACCTCTCTGCTTCCCTGTAGCACAACGTCATCCAAACCGTTTCTTTGAGCAGATAGTATGCATTCTTTTAAATATCCAAGTGGCAGATTCGTAATGGGAACAGAATATTCTCGGAAAGCCGGAGATTTAAGGCTTGCTGTGTGACTGGCAATTCTGCCAAGTGCCCTTACAATATGAATACACGATGTTTCTGCTTTGAGAATGACAGCGCTTCGGTTGATATTCTTTATATGCTCATATATTGGTGTTAACACTCCATTAACGTCACTTTCTGAAGACAAGAAATATTCGTCAGGAGAAGAATAAACAATCATGTTATCTTTTCGGGTATCTAAATAATGACAGGCGATTCTCACCAGTGCAGCAATTGCAACTTCAGAAGTATAAATTTCATTTTTACCAACTGCTTTATATGAAATCTCCGCCAGTTCACCTGTCCAGCGATTAATTTGATTATTATAATCTTTTAAACTCAAGTAATAAGCCGATTCAATCTGGGTTTTAGATCGTTCTCTCTTTTGTTCCTCTGTCATCATATCCCACTGAATTTGGGCTAAACGGGACAGTCTTTGTTGGGTACGGCCGATGTGGTTCTCAACCTCTGCTGTCAACCGCTTAATTGCCTCTCCCGGATCAAGCATTTGGCTCATTCTTCGATAATGCCATCGGAGCAAATCAAAAGATGTTCCCACAATGACAATCCCAATAGGTAATAGCAAAGCTTTGTTCACTTTAATGATGTTTTCGATTGCCAAAAGAAATGACAGTAAGCAAAATAGAGCCAAAACAAAATAAATAAATTGTGTCACACGGTCATTTCTATACATCCATGTAACAGAGGGGCTGAAGGTTTCGACTGCTCGTTGTATCGGGATAATCGAGAGAGTAAAAACAAGAGCAATCATTGTTCCAAGCATCCCGCCAATAGCTATCAATATAGTGTCAACATTATTGAATTGTGTAATAGCCTGTTGAGCGGATGGCAGATAAAGTAAAGAAGCCATAAGTATGCCTAAAATGGTAATACTGTAGAAACTGATATGACTCCCAATCGTACCGATTCTTACAAAGGATGCAGTTCGCCATTGTAAAAATTTCAACTTTAGATTTGCACACTTTGCTCTTATATCAAGAGGCAAGTTATTCCTCCTCGCTGTCCCGCCCCATGCGGTATTTGATGTCGTAATTGATGATGAAGTCCAGTTCCTCGTCCGTAAAGCCGTAGTGCTTTGCCAGCACACGGTCGATTTCGTCTATGATGGGTTTGGATAATTTAGGATCAATTTCCTGATATTCAACTTTTCCTGTAGCTTTGTAGTTCACTTTCTTAATAACAGATTTGTTTTTATAATCATTCATTAATCTGTTTGTTAAGCTATCAAGCTTTCCGAGTAAATCTGTAGACATTTTATCAATATCTATTTTAAACCCATAAAGTTCTCTTTGAGTTAAATGATAGGCGTCAGAATACATAAGCCAGAACCAGAAATACAATGTTGAATTTAGAACAGCCACAAGTGCATTTCGATATATTTCTGTTTCAGCATTCAGCAACTTCATTTGCATGCTATTTTTTTCACCATCTCGTTCATTCCAAAAATATGGTGCAAAAGTAAAAGCACGCACCCAAAAAATCGGGGCATTATGATAATAGAAGGTGTGCTTAGCATAAGAATCAAAATATCTTGTCAGTTTTTTTTGATTGTTGCTAATTTTCCCCAGAATGGATATATCAAGAGGATTTCCGATTTTGGGTACTGAAGAAGCTATTGTATAAGCATCAGCAGTACAATAAGTAATTTTCGGGAACAAATCAGGTCTTGCTTGTGAATACCATCTTAAATAATTAGTAGAAAAGATTCTTTTTGAATCTCCTCTGTTCATTACAAAAATTGATAGCCGAAGTTGTGAGCCATTAAACAAAACTGCGGGATGAGCATCGCCAGAATAGTTACTCATGAATAATCGTTCGCTTTGTTTTTTTAAATAGTCTTGCAAATCAATCATACGTTCTGTTGAAATTCCGCTTAAGGGAATAATCATTCCGCACCAACCATTTTTTCGTAGTATGTCAAAAGAAAGTTCCATCGTATACGCATACAAATTCCCGCAACTCTCTGTCTCGTAGCCCTTTATCGTATAATCATCCTTAACCTTACTGTACTCCACATACGGCGGATTTCCGATAATCACATCAAACCCGCCGTTCTTAAGAATCCCGTAAAACTCGATGAACCAGTGAAAAGGTTTGTGTGATTTGTACCATTTTTGATAATTGTCATTCCTGCGCAGGCAGAAATCCAGCGCCTCTGGATTCCCGTTTTCACGGGAATGACTTGATATAGCTGTTATAGTTTTATTATCAAACTTAACCCCATATTCTCCTGCAAGGTAATAATTAAGCACATTCTCAAGTGCTTTTAGCCGCTTTTGTAATTCATCCTTTGCATTTATGAAATCTTGCGAATCCATGCCCTGTTCAGTTTGCATTTTGCGGAATAATTTAAAAAGTCGGTCAATATCCTGTGCTTGCTCCTCAATTCTTTCCATTGTATTTTCAAAATCCAACTTACTTGTAACAGCCTGTTTAACTTCGTCATACGTCGCAAAACCGACAAGGGTATTGCCTGCGCAGATATTAAAATCAACATCAGGCAATGGTTCAATATGCTCGCTATTATCTATCTGAGCAACGAGCTTTAGAAAGAGACGGAGCTTGCAGATTTCAATAGCCTCTTCCATGATGTCAACACCGTAAAGGTTGTTGACGATTATTGATTTATAGATAAAGTACTTTAGGTTTGGATGTTCTTCAACACGGTTTAAAATCTTCTTGAAATCGCTATATTTATCAGCCCTGTGCTTCTGGCCTGAACGCTCCAGTTCATCAAGAAACACCTGCATTCTGTCAAGACATCCCTCATACAGCGGCTCAAGGATATTTAACGCCGCAAAAAGGAATGCCCCAGAACCGCAGGTGGGATCAAGGACAGTGACATTTTCAATCGCATGATAAAATGCACGAAGAAGTTCAGAGCCTTCAGAGTTCCAGATAACATCCTGCGCAAACTGCCTAATGTTAAGGTTATAGGTGATTAGGTCATTGATTGAAAGTATTTCGCCATTAAGTATTTTGCTTTTGACTTCTTCATACCTTTGCCTCCTTGCAACGACCTCTCGCCAAATCTCAGTCGGCAGGGCAGATTCTGCAGGGGCAGATTTGTTCCATTCAGTGCGTTTTGAGACATCTTTTATACCAATTGCTATCTCATCAGGTAGGGGGTTCTCAACGCCTTTTCTTACAGCAGGATAAATATAACGGTCGGGATCTGACTGAAGAAGTTTCCAGACAGACTGCTCACCCTCAAAAGCAATCTTGCACTTCTGGCGGGCAACATCAAAAAGAAAGGGTATAACCGTATTCTTACTTATGTATTCGGTGATGTCTTCTTTTGTGTAATAAGCGCCCATCTGCTTTTGGTTGATATATTTTTCAAAGATATATCCGAGTACATCAGGATTGATTTCATTGTCTCTCCTCAGAGGTCTTTCATCAAGGTGCCATTGGTACTGCTCAAAGAATTCAAAGAGTTTTTCAAATGCAGTATCTGCAATATATATCTGTTTGCCGTGCAGTTCTTCAATATGGTGTTTTAGAAATAGTCCGCCATTAAGATATGGAACTTTTCCGAGCAGTTTATTTGTCTCTTTAGAGCGTTCGGTTTCCCTTTTTGCAAATCCTTCAAAAAACAAAGGGCAGAGAAAATCTTTGTAAAAATTGTTTTCCCCTGTTTGTCTAATCTCCGCAAGTTTGTTTTTGAGATATTTTGTATCGTTATTAAGAAACCCTTTTGATTGGATAAAATAGATGAACATAAGACGGTTAAGCATGACTGATGCATACCATCTGTGGAGTTCGTCATCAGGGATGCCTTCAATAAATTCAAGGAATGAGTCATGTTCGTTTTTAAAACGATCGTAAAACTTCTTTGTAACCTTTTCAACATCAAAGGCTGTCTTAGTTTTTCCAGTAATATCAACAATGGTTATAGTTTCTTCTTCATCAAGGGTTACAGCCAAGTTTAGGATTTTCTGAATCAGGGAATCGCCTGGTTGCTTGATGTGATATACATGTTCACGACAGGCTGTAGGCTTGCCTGCTTCACGCTTCACCCATTGCCATATCTGGATCGTCTTGCCAATATCAGTATAAATGATTATGTGTTCATGAACTGATTTAGCGGTTTGTCTCTCAATCTTTCGTCTTGTGGAATAATCAGGGATATGACCATTGGGTAGAAAGCTACAGGTAAATGCCACCATGCCGCGCTTTTCAGCAACAGCAGAGAGTACGAAAGAATTACCATCAAGGGTAATATCAATTTGATTCCCGCAGCGATCCCAGCCTAATTCTTCAATGAAGAGGGGTTTAAAGTCAAAGTTTTTGAGGTATTTACGGGTACTGGTAACATCCAGTGGCATACTTTAAGTTCTCCCAATCAAACCCATTGAACAAATAATCCTCGGCTCCTGTGTCCGCTCTTCTTCATGGATTATGCAAAGCCTGCCGTCATCTCTTAAAGCTATAACCAGTTGGGCAAGTGTTTCATCTGAGATGCCGCTTCTTAACTGACGGTTGAGGGTGTCGATTGCAGTCTGCCGGAGTGGATAACGATAAATATCATCAATGGCCTTAAGAAGTTCCTGAGATTCAAAAAGCGTGCCTTTTACTTCTTCTGCATATCTCTTCAGTCTTTCATAAGTGCGGAAACGCGCTCCTGACGGTCTTCCTAATTGACCGCCGACAGATTTTTCTTCCTCAATAATCAGTTCAACCCCCTTCTTTACGAGTTCATGATGTTTTTTATCACGTGGCATTGCAGGCGTTTCTGAAGGGCATTCTGCTGCCTTCAAGATTGCAAACTGGGATTCGGTAACACCTTTACCTTCTTTGTCTATCCATGCAAGGGCATCATTACCCTCTGCGGTTTTCATATAAACAAGTACTCCCTCGGTCTGAGTGCCAGTAAGTACCTTTGCAGAATATACAACCGGCGGCGATGAAGGAATAATCTTTTGCAGTTCCGGGTTTTTAGTTATGGCATTTTTCCAAATCTGATATGCATATGAGGCAAGGTCTACTTCTCCATCAACATCACGTTCAAGGATGCCTGATTTTTCATTATAAAGGTCAAGGATAGCCTGATCATTTCGGTCATCCTCAAAAAATGCTTCATCTGTTCCAACAACTTCGGCATTCTCCTGAAGCCGCCTGCGGACACGTGCACGGAGCCGAATAATCCGCTCTACCCCATCAGCAGGAAGGAATGAATAACAGATTATGTTTTCAGATTTCTGGCCTATCCTATCTATACGACCTGCACGCTGAATCAGTCTTATTATCGCCCATGGGAGGTCATAGTTTACGATAATGGCACAGTCTTGAAGGTTCTGCCCTTCGCTCAAGACATCGGTTGCAATAAGAACACGAAATTCATCTACAGATTTTATCTGGTCTCGTTTATTGTTGCTTTCAGGGCTGAACTGCCATGCGGTTTTTGTAGGGTCTTCTGATTCACCTGTTACACCCTCAAGTTTTAAAAGTCCTCTCTTCTTTAGTTCAGATTCAAGATAATATACGGTATCAGCGAACTGGCTGAATACGATAACCTTTTCATCAGGATGTTTCTTGGTAAGCAGATGGTAAAGGGCGTTTAGTTTTGCATCCTTAGCTGTGTCCCAATCACCGCATTTATGTAAGACTTTAAACAGAGATTTAAGATCACTTCCAAGATCTTTTCCCATGTCCTTTGAGAAAAGCGATGGTCTGAGCCATTTGAAACGGGTCTTATACTGTGTTTCATAGTCAGCATAAACTTCAGCGGCTCTTTGCTTAAAATCAGATTCTGTTTGTAAAGGCATATTCTTTGAGAGGACATTATTCATATTGTCATCTTCAAAGATATTCATTCTTGCACTCACATTATCAGCATCTTCATCATAGAAACGTGAATCAAGCATTTCAGAGTCTTGTGTTCCGATTGGGATGGGTTTATTATTTTCTATTGCATGAAGATAAATATAGTTGCGAAGGATATGGCGTTCTATGGATTGAATAAAAGCCCTGCCGCTGCTTTCAAGGCGTTTGAATAAATTGGTACGGCAAAATCCCATAAGACGTTTTCCTGCTCTTGAAAGGTCTTGTAGAATTCTGGCTTCATTCTGAGCAGGCGGTTCGTGAGGTGAAGGGACTATATAGTTTCCCATGCCATATCTTGGGAGATTAAGGTTATTGATGGCATCTACTACATCAGATGTATAGAGTCTTGCATATTGGTCAGCAGGATTATTGTCTTCAATTTTAAATTTAACGGTTTTGGGCTGACGGACTGGAAAATAAGAGCGGGTTCCATCTTCAAAGGTTAAAAACTTCCTGCCGTTATCTGGATCTGGCTTTGCATAATTCTCCTGAATAAAGCTCCTCGTTCTGCGAACCATATAAAGACGCATGAGTTCGCGCCAGTCATCAGCATGTTCGCTTTTTTCAAATGCAGCAAGTGATCGTACAGGGCATTGGTGACGGCGTATGAACTCTGTTTCTCCTATTTCACGGAGTAATCTTTCAGGCCGTATGCCTAAATCTTTATCCTCTGTAACAAATAATCTGAGCTGATTTGACAGGTCAAGATAATTTTTATTATAGGGTGTTGCAGATAACATAATGCATTTGCACTCATTTTCCTGAATATATTCCTGAATCGCCCTATACCTTTTGCCGTCTCTGTGCCTGAGATTATGACTCTCATCAATGATTAATAAACGATAACGCCTTAGATCCGGTAGTTCATTTATAGCACGGGTTATTGGAAGCACCTTTGCCCGCATACGATATTGATAAACATAGTCTTCCCACATTCTTACCAGATTTTTCGGACAAATAATAAGCGTTTCTAATCCATAGTCATCTTCAAAGATGCGTGCGAGTGCAGTTGCCATGAGAGTTTTTCCTAATCCAACAACATCACCGATTAATACTCCTCCCCGTTTATTGAGATGATGTGCAGCGATTTTCACTGCTGCTGTCTGGAATTCAAACAGTTTTTTGCCAAAATCATGCGGAATACGAAATTCAGAAAGACCTGCACGGGCCTCTTGAGCAAGGTGGTAAGCCATTTTGATATAGATATAGTATGGCGGTATCAAATCTTCCCGTGCCCAGCTCTCCTCAATAATACTTACCAGTTCTTGTGATATGTCCAGACACCAGTTATCATTCCAGCGGTCTTCAAACCATCTTGCAAGTTTTTGACAGGCATCGTGGTCAAGGACATCAATATTCAGTTCGCCTTGTTGGGAAAGACCTGCAAAAGTTAAATTGCTGCTGCCGAGATACCCGGTAGAAGGATTAATCGGGTCGGGTCTAAAAAGCAGATAAAGTTTTGCATGCAAAGGATGTCGGAGGAATAATTTTACGATAACCTTTTTGGTTTTTATTTGTGCAGCCAATCGTCTGAGACCAGCTTCATCTTCATTAGTTGGAATACCGATTGTTAACTGCTCACGGAATTCTTCTGCCAACTTCTTTTTTAAACGGATAGCGGTTTGATTATCCATCCCGCTTTCATGTTTTGAGAGACTCAAAGCTGTGATAAGTTCTTCCTGTGGTAACCTCTGCATGCCAACAAGGAGTCTGCAACAATTATCTTCTCCACCTGACCATTGCTCTATATATGAATCAAGTTGCTTCCAGCCACGAAGGTTAAAATATCCTACACAAAAATCCGCACGATTAGAAACATTAAGAGTTTCTTGAAGGGTGATA
>Ga0154744_1112_pt1 | contig 12057 bp, 10 predicted proteins | sample Rifle2008BG16ft_FD_105752 | JGI IMG/M metagenome (GOLD analysis project Ga0154744, IMG submission 105752) | Candidatus Schekmanbacteria bacterium RBG_16_38_10 | reverse complement strand
TAGGACTTTTGCTTGTTGCACAAACTTTGAAGAATGCAGGGTATGATGTAAAAGTCTTCGACGGTAATTGTGACAGTGGCTACAAAACTAATCTTCTTAATACAGTTTTAGCTGGTTCCGGGAGGATTGTTTATATAGGGTTCTACCTGGCATTTCTTCAGATTAAAGAATGCATCGAGATTATAAAAATGGTACGGAACATGGATATGAGCATCCCAATAGTAACCGGTGGCCCTTTTCCTTCAGTTTTCTATGAGAAGATCATGGAGAGCAATCTCATCGATATATGTTGTCTTGGAGACGGTGCCGATGTCTCAGTAAACATTGCTCATTCCCTGCGCAAGGGAGCCACCATAGAAGGAATACCGAATATCTGTTATAGGCATGATGGGAAAATGGTGGTGAATCATAGAGATAAACGGGACAATCTAACTCCGGAAAATCGCATTTTATATGAAAACTTCATCGATATTGAAAAATATGTCAATAAGTTTAATGTTTACCTTACCCGCTCATTTAATGCCGGAATTAAGCGGGCTATTCCGCTGCTTACTGGATTGGGCTGTTCGTATAAATGCGCCTTCTGTGAGAATGCCCTGCTGGATCATAAACATTTGAGCCGAACAGCAGAGGATATCATCGATTATATCAGGTACTATTATGAAAAATTTAATATAGATTCTTTCTCTTTTTTCGATGAGGATTTCTTTATCGATAAAAAGAGGTTATATCAATTTCTTGATCTGCTCGAAGCGAGCAATATGAAAATTCACTGGGGGACGCAATGCAGGGCGAATTATTTTAATGGAAACTATATCAATCATGAGCTCCTGAACCGGCTCGAAAAGACCGGGTGCGTTCGTCTTTCTATGGGAATTGAAAGCGGCTCTCCCAAGATTCTCAAGAAAATAAATAAAGGTATTCTGCCTTCACAAGCCATAAGCGCAGCTGAAATGGGAAGGAATTCGAATATATATTTCAGTTATTCATTTATTGTTAACCTTCCTGAAGAAACAAGGGAGGATTTTGACATGTCGTTTGATCTCATGGAGAAACTGCTGTTGATAAAGAAGAATAGTTTTGTATCCGCTATTCATCAATATTTTGCATATCCCGGGACTCCCCTCTCCTTGGAGATGGAAAGAATGAAGGGGCGGAATGTAATGGAGTCAATAACGTTCAAAAACTTTGCCAGTTTTTCATTGGAATCTTACAATAAATTGGTGAACCCGCAAAAAATGGATTTATATAAGGAATGCAGAGTTTATTATCAGACATTGTTGCACGACTCCGACAAGAATACCATTTCATTCAGAACTCTTCTCAGAGTAGTGGGACATATAAGAAAATTATTCGGTTTTTATGCGTTTCCGGTTGAGATTTCTGCAAAAAAGTGGATTAAGTCAATTGGCAAAGAGTCGGCCTGAGATAGCCACATTCGTTCAGAGATAACATAAGTAAACAAATAGAGGGTGGCAAAAATGACAAGCAGATTTAAAGTACTTTTTATCTATCCCAACACCGAAATGGCTACTTTGGTACCAATCAACCTGTCTCTGCTCGCTCCGTGTTTAAAAGAGGCTGGACTTGATGTTGAATTATTTGATACCACTTATTACAAATGGGAAGACATAAATTTTGAGCAAAAAAAGGTTGAGTTACTTCAATTTAAACCATTCAGATATGAAGAGAAAGGCGTTCACTATAAAGAAACTAATCTGTTCGTTTCGGGTAATTGGGTGAATAGTAATCGACCGGAGTAAGTCGTTGTGTGGGATATCTAATGTTTTTGGGGGAAAGTCCATATTTTTTGTATCTCTTGAAATATTAATTGATTACAGAAAACTTTGACATCGTCGTGAATCGGAGACGAAAATGAGCGGAACCAAATGCAAAAGTGATAGAAGCACAAAAATGAAGATTGTTTATGTATCATTATATACTTACAAATCATTTCCAGTAAGGATATTTCATGCCCTTTCTCGTAGGGTGGATATTGATTCATATGCCATCTTTTTTAAAGATTCTTCTGCCAATAAGCATAAACTTGCAACCGAGACAGAAAATAGAATATTTGTAGATTTAATTAGGAAAATAAATCCAGATTTAGTCGCAATTAGTATTTTATCCCCTTATGTAGTTGTTGCAAAAAAATTAATACAGTGCATCCGGAATATTTTGCAAGTTCCTATTATTGTAGGTGGAAAATATCCGACTGTATTTCCTTTAGAAGCCCTAGAATTTGCAGATTTTGTTTGTAAAGGTGAAGGAGAGCAGGTTTTAACAGAACTTTTTGAACGATTTAGAAAAGGATTAGATTTCAGAAATATCCAAGGCCTTTGGTATAAGGATGAAAGTGGGCAAATTATTAAACAAGGTTTAGGAATGCTCTTGCAAAATCTCGATGAAATTCCTTTTCCCGCTCTCGGAGAGCCACAAATGTATTTTATAGAAAATAATAGGCTTATTGAAAACGACCCAGAGCTTAAGGATCCGGATATTTGGGTGATGGCAAGCAGAGGATGCGCATATCAATGTTCATACTGTATTAATTCTTTATTGCTGCCTATGTATAAAGGGGAAGGGAAATTTTTACGTCTGAGAACACCGGATAATGTTATTCAAGAGATTGAGATGCATCTAAGAAAGCGTAAATATGCAAGTAAAGTTAGATTTGTTGATGAGCTGTTTGGAACTTCCAATGAATGGAATATATCATTTTGTGAGAAATATAAAAAGATAGGTTTACCATTCGCTTGCGAATTAAACCCTAATTTAATAAGAGAGAATAACATTGAAATACTTGCTGATGCTGGCCTATATGAACTAGATTTCGGTATTCAATCAGGTTCTGATGAGGTAAGAAATTGGGTTATGAATAGACCAGGAACAAATAAGGAAATTTTAGAAAAAGTAAATATCTTAAAAAAATATAATGTTAATCCGCGATATGACCTTATTCTAGATAATCCTTTTGACAATACTAAGACGCTTGAAGAGACAATAGACCTGCTCTTTATGCTACCAGAACCAAGGTATTTTAATATTTATAAAATGCAATTTTTCCGGTCTTACCCGTTTACAATGCGAGCATTGCAAGAAGGTTTTATAACTGAGAATGATTTAACAGATGAGAATATTGCTGAATCCGTGTTTAAAAATTGGGCTTTTATTCCAAAAGTATTTCCAGTTAAGAGAAGAAATTACTTACAAAGCTGCATTTATCTTCTTGCTTGGAATTCTGTGGTTGGTAAAAAACTATCAACCTATCTACGCAAAAAAGGAAATAGTTTCTTCTTGGGATTTTTGGCAAATATTTTAGCAAGGAATAGGCATTACTATGTATTCGCTCCACGTTGGTTACGCAGATTGTTTTCTGTGATCTGCTTAATTAGTAGCGGCAACTTAAAATTATTGGTAGATAAAATTTATTATGCAATAAAGATAAGGTAACCCATCTTTATTATAGTTTTATCTTTTGAGGATGGATTTATATTAATCTCGTTAGTTACACATAAGGATTTGTTGAGATGAAGGATATAACAGATGCCTAAAGATTTTAAAGTGTTGTTTATCTATCCCAACACCGAAATGGCAACTTTGGTTCCTATAAACCTCTCGCTTCTTGCTCCGTGCCTGAAAAAGGCTGGTTTTGAAGTGGATCTGTTTGATACAACATATTATAAATGGGAAGAGATAAACTTTGAACAGAAAAAGGTCGACCTCCTTCAACTGAAGCCCTTCAGTTATAAGGGGAAAGGCGTCGATTATAAAGAGACGGATATGTATGAGGATCTGGCTAAGAAGGTTAGCGAGTACAAACCGGATTTAATAGGTATAACCCTCGTGGAGGATACCTTTGAACTCGGTATATCCCTCCTCGATGCGATAAAAGATTACGATGTTCCTGTGATCGCTGGTGGTGTATTCGTAACATTTTCAGCAAATGATGTAATTAATAATGAAAATGTTGATATGGTCTGCATCGGAGAGGGTGAGGAAGCCCTTGTTGAACTATGCGAAAAAATGCGGCGAAAAGAAGATCATACGTCTATTGAAAATCTCTGGATTAAAAAAGATGGCCCGATAATTAAGAATCCGATGAGAAAGCTGATGGATATTGACAATCTGCCCTTCATTGATTATGACATTTTCGAGCGCAAACGTCTTTACCGGCCCATGCATGGAAAAGTCCATACTATGATTCACGTCGAGGTCGACCGAGGGTGCCCTTATGACTGCACCTACTGCGAGGCGCCGCATTTAAGAAGGCTGTTTCAGGAAAAAGGATGCGGTGCTTATTACAGACGCAAAAAGATTGATAGGGTAATTGCAGAGATAAAGCATCTCGTTAGCAAGTACAATCCTGATTATATCAACTTTAATGCCGAGTCTTTTCTTGCAAAACCTGTCTCAGAACTAAAAGAATTTGCTGAAAAATATAAGGAAATAGGGTTGCCTTTCTGGTGTCAATCAAGACCGGAAACCGTAACTGAGGAAAAAATAAAAATCCTCAAAGAAGTTAATTGCCAAAACATGCAGTTTGGGATTGAACATGGAAATGAGGCATTCCGCGCAAAGATATTAAACAGGCATTATACAAACAAACAAATGCTTGATGCCTTTAAAATTGTTGAAAAATATGAAATAGCCTATACGGTCAACAATATAATCGGCTTTCCGGACGAGACGCGGGAACTGGTTTTTAATACTATAAATATAAATAGGCAGATAAATCCAGTGACAATGAATGTATATTTCTTCACACCTTATAAAGGAACAAGGTTATATCAGTACTGCATTGAAAAGGGATACATTGAGAAGAACAAAAAGGTGCATCAACTCCTTGATGGAGTCGAACTGAAGATGGACTCTATCAGTTATATGGAATTGAAAGGTCTTCAGCGAACCTTCCCACTTTATGCAAAGATGCCGGAGAACATGTTTGGGCAGATAAAGATTGCAGAAAGATTTGATGATGAGGGGAATAAGATGTTCGAAAAACTAAGAGAGATTTATTATGAGAAATATTTTAAATGAAAAAAATAATGATATAAAAATGATATAAATTGGATAGTAATAATATGAAAGTTCTTCTTGTATATTGTAATTCTATGTTGGAAAATGCCCTTCCAATAGGAATTTCCCAGTTGTCTGCTTGTCTAAAAGAGGCAGGGATTACCGTGGAGTTGTTTGATACTACTTTTTATCAGTATGGTGAAAAGAGTGATATGGAAAATCGTATTGAGGCTCTTCAATTTCCTCCATGTCCATTGAATTTTAGAGATGGGAATATGGAAGAGGATTTCAAAAAGACAATAGAGGATTTCCAACCCGATTTAATTGGGTTTTCAGTAGTTGAACCAACTTTTTTGTTAGGCATGAGGCTTCTGGAAAGTGCAAGAGAGATTATTATAAAGAATGATATACCAGTTGCATTAGGGGGAGTTCATGCTATTATAGCACCCGAAACTGTTGTTGGTTATGATTTGGTTGATTACATTTGCATCAGTGAAGGTGAGTCAGCGTTTGTTAATTTATGTCTAAAAATTGCAGACTCTAAAGAAACCTCGAATAGTACTGGTTTCTGGGTTAAAAAAGATGGAACATGGATAAAAAACCCTAAGGCACCTCTTACTGATATAAATAATTTGCCAATTATGGATTTTTCAATATTTGGAGACTCATATCTCAGCAAACCTATGATGGGTGGGATGTATAGAACAATTTCAATAGAAACTACGCGTGGATGTCCTTATAATTGCTCTTATTGTGGGGATCATACTTTGAGAACTCTGTTTCGGGAGAACGGCTTATGGTATCGAAAAAAAACCACTGAAAAAATTGAAGAAGAGTTAAAAGCATACATTAGAAATTATAACCCTGAATTTGTTTATATAATGTCCGAATCTTTTTTATCTGGTGATATAAATAGGGTTAAAAATTTTGTTGATATGTATAGGCAGTTTTCTATTCCATTTTGGTTTAATACGAGACCTGAAGATATTACTGTAGATAAAGTTAAATTAATTAAAGAAGTAGGTGCTAAAAGAATTAGTATTGGCTTGGAACATGGTAATGAAGCCTATAGAAAAAAATGGTTGCATAGAAAATACACAAATGAGCAGTTTGTCAAAGCATGTAAGATATTAAAAGAACATGAGATATCTTTTTCTGTTAATATCATAATTGGATTTCCAGATGATACAAGAGAGTTAATATTTGATTCTATAAATATATTGAGGGAAATAAAACCTGATGGGATTAGCACTCATATTTACAATCCCTATCATGGCTCTGAGATGAGAGAAATCTGTGTGAAGCATGGAATGGTAAAAGCAGATTTGATAGCCGAAGATTTCTTTCAGAGTGACTATTTGTTGCAAAATAATAGCATTTCTAAAAGTGAAATTTTTGGACTATTTAGGACTATTCCACTCTATGTTGAAATGGATAAGAGTGAATATTTCCGTATTCAAGCAGCCGAAATAAATGACCCTTCGGGCAATCTGATTTTTAATGAATTAAAAAAAGAGTTTTATAAATTGAAAGGGTGGAAATAGATAATTTTGATGATAGAATTTCACAAATTAGACTTTTCTAAAAAAACAGATATCCTCATATTTAATAATCAAGGATGCAAATTTTAATTTTGTAAAGGCAGGGAAAGAATATGAACGTTATCGTTTTTGGAGGTTCTGGATTTCTTGGCAGTCATGTTGCTGATGCACTTTCAGACGCCGGATATGATGTTACCGTCTATGATATTAAACCGTCTCCTTATTTAAAAGATTCTCAGAAGATGATTGTTGGAGATATTTTAGATGAAAAGGTAGTAGAAAAGGCAGTAGAAGGCTGTGATATTATCTATAATTTTGCAGGTATAGCTGATATTGAAGAAGCGTCAAAAAATCCCATTGAGACTATAAAATATAATATTTTAGGCAATACGATTCTGCTGGAAGCGGCCGTAAGGCATAGGCTAAAACGATTTGTTTATGCAAGCACGGTATATGTTTTCAGCGATTCAGGCTCTTTTTATAGGTGCAGCAAGGCTGCATGCGAGAATTATATTGACGTTTACCGTAAACAGCACGGGCTTGACTATACGATTCTTCGTTACGGAACGCTTTACGGCACAAGGGCGGATGAGAGGAACAGCGTTTGCAGATTTATAACTCAGGCAATGAAGGAAAAGAAGATCATATATCCCGGCGATGGTAACGAGATAAGGGAATATATAAATGTGCTGGATGCGGCAAAGGCGAGTATGGAGATATTGACCGATGAATTTAGGAATGAACATGTAATATTTACCGGACACTACAATATGAAGGTTAGGGAACTTTTCATAATGATAAAAGAGATGCTCAAAGATGACATAGAGTTTGAGTTTGTTCCGCAGAGGTCGGCCGATTCAATGGGGCATTATGCCCTAACGCCCTATACCTTCATTCCCAAGATCGGCAAGAAGTATGTAAAGCACTACTACACCGATATGGGGCAGGGACTACTTCTGTGCATGCAGGAAGTCTTTGATAAAATCCAGAAAGAAAAGTCGTGATGATGAAGGTATTTGTTTCTACATCATCTTTTGCAAAGGATGACAACAGACCTTTTGATATGCTTAAAGAAGCCGGATTGGAAGTTTCTCTGAACCCTTATGGCAGAAAGTTGTTCGAAGATGAAATTAGGGGCTTTTTACACGATATTGACTATCTTATTGCAGGTACAGAGCCACTTACTCAGAGGGTGTTGGGATCGGCAAAGAGACTTAAAGTAATATCAAGATGTGGCACAGGTCTTGATAATGTGGATATAAAAGCTGCTGATAAGCTTGGTATTAAGGTTTACAATACGCCTTACGGTCCTACCCAATCGGTAGCGGAATTGACTATCGGGTTAATGCTTGATATGTTGCGCCACATTTCAAGGATGGATAGGGATACAAGGTCGGGCGTATGGAAGAAATACACAGGTAATCTTTTAAGTGAAAAAAAGGTCGGCATTATAGGTTTTGGCAAAATCGGACAAAAAGTGGCGGAATTATTAGTTCCATTTGGAGTCGAGGTCTCATATTTTGATATAAGTTCACAACAGCAGTCAGGACTGTTTTTCCAATCAAAAAGCATGGAAGAGTTGCTTTCATGGGCTGATATTATAACACTTCACTGCTCTGCGACTCAGAACGACAAACATCTGTTAGGCAAAAATGAATTAAAAAAAATGAAGAAAGGAGCGTGGCTTATAAATACAGCCCGAGGGAAACTGTTGGATGAAAATGAACTTTACTTTTTGCTTAAAGAAGGGCATCTCTCTGGAGCAGCTTTAGATGTTTACAGCCATGAACCGTACACAGGAAGTCTCAGAGAACTTGATAATGTGCTGCTTACGCCTCATATTGGCTCTTATGCCAAAGAAGGCAGAATTAATATGGAATTGCAGGCTGTCAAAAATCTTCTGTATGGAGCAGGATTTACTGTTCGGTAATTTTAAAGATTTCAGGGATTGCATGTTATTGAAGACATGAAATATGTATATTTATCATATATAGTTGAGAATAGCGTTCCTGTTTACGGCGGCAGAAGATCAGTAGATATTAAGAATATAAAATCTTTAGATAAAGGTGATTCCACAAATATATTCAGTTTTGAAATGGGAAATCACTGGGGAACACATATTGACTGTCCTGCGCACTTTTTTAAAAATGGGTTGAAGGCGGCAGATTACTCCCCTGAAACATGGTTTTTTCAAAAGCCTTTTGTTCTACCTCTAAAGCTGAAAGAAAACAGTCTCGCAGGTCCTGAAGATATAGGCAACATACCGGAAGGAACGGATTTACTTTTAATTAAAAGCGGGTTTTCATGCTTTCGCGGAACAGAAAAGTACACTCATAACAATCCGGGATTAAAGCCGGAAGTCGGCATCTGGCTGAGAGAGAGACATCCTTATGTAAGGGCTGTTGGATTAGATTTTATCTCTCTTTCTGCTTACCAGAATAGAGCATTGGGAAGGGAAGCGCACCGCACTTTTCTCGATCCAAATGGAGTCAATGCTCCTATCCTGATAATAGAGGATATGGACTTATCGCATGATTTAAGTGGATTAGAAGAGGTGTGGGTTGCACCTTTAAGGGTAGATGAAATGGACAGTGCACCTTGTACGGTAATAGGAGTGATTAAGGACTGAGGAGAGGATGATTAAGGCGATTATTTTTGACTTTGATGGCGTAATAGTGGAATCCGTAGATATAAAGACCAAGGCTTTCCAGCGTTTGTTTGAAAGAGAAGGGGATGATGTTATCGGAAAGGTTACGGACTATCATCTTAAAAATGCAGGCGTATCAAGATTTGAAAAGATTAGATACATCTATCAAAATATGCTTAAGAGGGATTTATCGGAAAAAACCTTTGATAATTTATGCCAACAGTTTTCTCATTTAGTTGTTGATGAAGTAGTAAATGCCCCATATGTTAAGGGTGCTAAAGAATTTTTAGACAGATACTCGAGCAAGTATATGTGTTTTATAGCATCTGCCACCCCGCAAGATGAGATAGAAGATATTGTTAAAAGAAGACATATGATGAGATATTTCAAAGGTGTTTATGGTGCTCCTAAAAAAAAGGTAGATATTGTCCGTGAAATACTTGCTATGCCTCTAAACTCAGTCCTCAGCCCTCAGTCCTTTGTTTATATAGGAGATGCCATGAGTGACTATCTTGCGGCAAAAGAGAATAAAGTTGCTTTTATTGCGCGTGTACCCAATGATAACAGCCGGATATTCAAGGACTCAGATTGCATAAAGCTGAATGACCTGATGAACCTGAAAGACGCTATAAGTTCAGTTCGCTGCCAAAAGGAGAAGGGTCTTGGCTGATCACGGCATCCACGGAGAATTTAAAAAAGTTTTTGATTTCCTGTCAGCAATAAATCAAACAGCATACAAAAATGTGTATTTGCTGTCAAACGAAGTCCTCAGCAAAAATCCCTTCTCCAACAATTTTCTTAGAAGGTTTTTAAATCGTGAGAATCCTGAACTGCCAGATAGTCTGAAAGTGTTTTCAAGGCTGTTGACCTATTATTTAAAAAGTTTTGTTTATTTCGGTATATACCTGTCATTCTTTGCTGTTTTTTATATATCAAGATTGAGGTATGCGGTCAATCCACATCTCAGGGAGCTTATACTTATTGACACATTTTTTCTGATAGACAGAATTGAGGACAGTGGAAATTATGAAGACACTTATTTTGTCGGGTTAAAAGAGATACTGGAGAAATTAGGCAAGCACTACGCGTATCTACCTGTATTTTATACGACTAAAAACCCTGCAAGGCTCTTTAAGACTTTCAGGCTTCTGAAAAAGAATAGAATACCGGTCTTAACAGAATATCAGTTGTTGTCAGCCGGCGATTTGTTCAGGCTTTTTTATTTTATTCTAAAGTATCCGATAGATGTATTGATTTTTGTGCGGAATATAAGGGAAGACACATATGAGGCTAAATTATTAAAAGCTGAGCTTATAGATAATTTGAGGTTTACGACTTTTTTGAAGTTTTCCAGATACCTGCAGGGCAGGAAGATAGCTTCACTAGTCTGTGAGAAAATAAAACTGATAAGCTGGTTTGAAAATCAGACAATAGACAAAAACCTGTATAAAGGCATACGGGAAGGTGAAAATAAAATTAAAATCTACGGCGCACAGCCTTTTATATTCTCAAAATCTATACTTAACATTTTAGCCGATGAGAATGAAGCAAAGTTTGGGGTCGTGCCTGATAGAATGGTTGTAAGCGGTTCTTATTTTATTCCTGAAGATTCGGCTCTTGATTTTGTTGTCGGTCCATCATTCCGGTACAAGAAGCTGTTTACTGCCGCTCTTGACGAAAAGAACAGGAGTAATATTGTAATTTTACTGCCGTATTTTGCAGAAGATGCAGAGAATATTTTGAATTTATTGAATAAAACTAAGATCCCAGTTCGGAATATTATAGTAAAAGCTCATCCTGCAACTCCTACAGAGAGGTTTAAGTGCATTATTCCCAAAGGTGCAAAAGTATCCAGCGCTGACGCATATGAGATTTTTAGAACAGCTAAAATAGTAATCGGAGCGGCATCAGGGACATTAATTGAAGCCGTGAGTTTGGGAATACCTGTAATTTGCATAAAGGGTGTTCAGGGTTTTGATTATAATCCTTTGCTGGTTTATGGCAAGGGTATAATATGGGATGAAGCCGTAAATACAAGAGACCTTGAAAGATTATTAGCAACATTTGAAAGTGCTTTAAATAATATAGATGAATTGGATGGAATAAAAAAAATTGCCAGTAAATATAAGAATATGTTTTTTTGTGAACCTTCGGATGAAAGCATTATAAAGGTTTATGGATTGGACTGTTAATGTGCGTGGCTAAGGTAGTATTTAATGGTTAATGACGAACATCTTGTATCTGTTATCATGCCGGTTTATAATTCTGAAAAATATATTGCTGAAGCTGTTGAATCTGTGCTAAGCCAAACATATCAGAATTGGGAAATCCTTGTCATTGATGACGGCTCAACTGATAACACTAAACCAATAGTGGAATCCTATATCGCAAAAGATACCCGTATAAAATATATTTCACTGGGTCACAATAGCGGAGGGCCTGCGAGACCAAGAAACATAGGTATTACCAATGCATCTGGAGAATATATTGCATTCCTTGACTCCGATGACATCTGGCTTCCAGAAAAATTAGAAAAACAAGTCATGCAAATGGAAACTCAGAAAGAAATTGGCTTATCATATGTCTTATATTCTATTCTATTTGAAAATGGAACTATAAAAGGTATATTTCCTAAAATAAAGAGAAGGTTTAGAGGTCATATCTTCAACTCATTATATCTCAGCCCGGTTATCGCTAATTCAAGTATTATGGTAAGAAGAGACGTGTTCAACGAAATTGGGCTGCTTGATGAGGACCCCAGGCTTGTTGCTGCAGAAGATTATGATATGTTACTAAGAGTCTCTTTAAAAAGAAAAATAGATTATATAGATTCCAGTCCACTTTTAATAT
>Ga0154744_1082_pt5 | contig 12167 bp, 10 predicted proteins | sample Rifle2008BG16ft_FD_105752 | JGI IMG/M metagenome (GOLD analysis project Ga0154744, IMG submission 105752) | Candidatus Schekmanbacteria bacterium RBG_16_38_10 | reverse complement strand
AAGACTATTAACGCTGCACAGGCAAGGGAAGCAGCCAGAAAGGCAAGGGATTTGACACGGAGGAAGGGATTGCTTGATGGAAGCTCTCTTCCGGGAAAACTTGCAGACTGTTCAGAAAAAGACCCGGCCTTCAGCGAGATTTTCATTGTAGAGGGTGATTCCGCAGGGGGCTCTGCAAAACAGGGTAGGGACAGACGCTTTCAGGCTATATTACCTCTTAAGGGTAAAATTCTTAATGTGGAAAAGGCAAGATTTGACAAAATGCTTAGCAGCGAAGAGATTAAAATTCTTATCACAGCACTGGGAACAGGAATCGGAGCAGAGGATTTTGATGTAAACAAAGTCAGGTATCACAAGATAATAATTATGACGGATGCTGATGTTGACGGAGCGCATATAAGGACCCTTCTTCTTACTTTCTTCTTCAGACAGATGTATTCTCTTCTTGAAAAGGGGCATATCTTTATAGCACAACCACCTCTTTTCAGTGTAAAAAAAGGCAATGAAAAAATTAAGTTTATCAAGGATGAAAAAGAACTGGATGCATTTCTCCTTCAAAACGGAACAGAAAATGTTTCTGTTTTTACAGATAACTCCAAGACCCCGATTACAGGAAGCAGGCTTATTACAATTTTAGGCGGGATAAAGGAGTTTTATTATCTTCTGGAGAGATTTGAGAAAAAAGGAAATGATAAGGTTCTTATGGAACTGCTGATAAAAGAGCTTGCAGGTGAAAAAGCAGATTTTAGCAAAAGCAGTGAGGCCTCAAAATTTGCAGAAAGAATTGATCAAGGAATAAAGAAGATAAAGAAAAAAGAAAAGGATATTACTTCTTTTAAATACGAAATCGACTGGGATGAAGAGCATAACTGTTATTTTGCAGATTTTGTCATTGTAAGGGGAGGAAAAAAGTGCAGAACAAAAGCTGATAAATTTCTTTTTGAAAATGTAGAGATGAAAGAGTGTATCAGATTATATTCAAAAATCGGGATATTTGACAGTGAATCAGTAACCATAAGCAGCAACGGGGAAAATATAGTTGTTGATAACTGCCGTTCGCTCCTTGAATATATAATGGCACAGGGAAAGAAGGGATATAATCTTTCCAGATATAAAGGTTTGGGAGAAATGAATTCAGATCAGCTATGGCAGACAACAATGGATCCTGAGCGAAGAGTATTGCTGCAAATTCGGGTTGATGATGAGGTTGAGGCTGATGAGGTGTTCACTGTTTTAATGGGAGATCAGGTAGAGCCAAGGAGAAATTTTATCCAGCTCTGTGCTTCCAAGGTGAGAAACCTGGACATATAATAAAACCTGTAAGAAGTTACCTCGCCAAACAAGATTCCTTATGAAAACAGAAGATTATTTTTTCCACGACAAATATATGGCAATTGCTCTTGAGGAAGCCGGAAAGGCCTACCAGGAAGAAGAGGTGCCGATAGGGGCTGCAGTGGTTTATAGGGATGAGGTAATAGCAAAGGACCACAACCGTATGGAACAACTTTTAGATCCAACTGCTCATGCGGAGATGCTGGTATTGAAAAAAACTGCAGATATCTTAAAAAGCTGGAGGCTTTCAGAAGCAACTCTCTATGTTACCATTGAACCGTGTCCTATGTGTGTTGGAGCAATGCACCTTGCAAGGATTTCAAGGTTGATATTTGGAGCAAAAGATGAGAAAAAAGGGGCAGCAGGCTCTTTGTATAACATTGCAGAGGATAAAAGGCTTAATCACAGAATCTCTGTTTTGAGCGGAATTATGGAAGAAGGGTGCCGGAAAATCATAGAAAAATTTTTCAGAGAGAGAAGAGAACAATGAGAAAATATCTGATTTTGACAGTATGGTTTGTTTCTTTAGTACCATTGTTAGGATGCGGAAAAAAGGATTTGCAGAACAAACAGCAAGCCCTTGAACAAAAAGTAAGTGTTCTTGAAAGCAAGGTTGCAAAGCTTGAGAATCTGGTTAAAAAACCTATTAATGAGAATATTCCCGCAAAAGAGGTTAAAAAACAAGAAGCAAAAAAAACAGTTGAGGCAAAGAAAGCTGAACAGAATCTGGATGACAAAAATAATAAACCAACTTCTTTTAACTTTCCTGAATTTAAAATTGAGATAAAAAATTTTATAATCCGTATCGGAACTGGGAATGTTGCAGAGTATTATGGTGAAGTAGTTAATAAGGGGAATAAAAATATTAATGACTTAAGCCTAACAACTGAATTTTTTGATGAATTTGGAAATTTGATAGGCGGCCATTCATTTCCTATAAAAGTTATATACGCTAATAAAGAAAGAAAATTTACTAATATTGATCCAATAGCAAGTGGATTTAAAAATATTTATAAATATAACCTGAAAGTAAAGTATGTTGTCTACGAAGGGGGTCAATATCAAGAAGGGGAAGAAGAGAAGTGGACGGAATAATTGATTATTAACTTATAACTTATAACTTGTAATTTGAAGATTTGGATTTTTAAAACATAAAAAATATAGATAAAAGTTCTTAGTCATTGGTCATAAGTTATCAGTGATAGGTTAATTCCTGGAGAGATGGCCGAGAGGCTGAAGGCGTCCCGCTCGAAACGGGATTTCCCTGAAAACGGGAACGGGGGTTCAAATCCCTCTCTCTCCGATACAATCAACTTATAATCTGTAACTAATGACTTATAACAAAAAATGTTAAGTTATTTGTAATAAGTTATCAGTCATAAGTTAATTTTTGGAGAGATGGCCGAGAGGCTGAAGGCGCACGCTTGGAAAGCGTGTGTCCTGGAAACGGGACCGGGGGTTCGAATCCCTCTCTCTCCGTTAAAAATTAACTTATAACCTATAACTAATAACCAATAACTAAAAGAAGTTATCAGTCATAAGTCACAGGTTATAAGTTATAAGTCAGTTTATTGGTCATGCTAGGCGGGGAGCTAGCGATTCCCTGTAACCCGCAATTCGCTATAGCGGGGTCGAATTCCTACCCGAGGTAATTAAGACCAAAAGAGGGCGTGAGGAGAAAGTGTTGAGAGTTGGGTCCCATGCAATAGGGGCTTGTGAACCTGGTCAGGACGGGAACGTAGCAGCCATAAGCAGGATTTCCCTATGTGTTATGGGTTTTCCTGGCTTGAGCTTATCTTCTCAAAAGCGCTTTGGTTTAAATTAACAGAGGTAGGTGCATGACCTTTTTCCAAACGCAATATTTGGCGTTATACTGCGTCAGTTGTGGCTCACAAATACTCACATACATTTAAGTATGCTCCATTTTGTTCGCCAACAACTTCCTTGTCTACCACTCAAATCTTGCTTTTGGCAGTTGTAGATATAAATTGTAAATTTATATAACAAAGGTAGCCGCAGAGCCTTGCTCTGCCTTTAAAAAAAACTAGCGACGAGCAACTTTTCTTCCCAATTGATTTGCTCTTTTCGTTGCTGCTTCAACAGCTTTGATTAATGCAAATCTTACTTTTTTATCCTCCAAAACCTTAAGCCCTGCAACAGTTGTTCCGCCAGGGGAGGTCACCATGTCTCTTAGTTCTCCAAGATGCTTTCCTGTTGCTTTAATCATTGAAACAGAGCCTGCAACAGTCTGAAGGACAAGTTCTTTTGCAATGTCCCGCGCAAGTCCTGCTGCAACCCCGCCTTCAATAAGGGATTCTATTATTAAAAAAATATAAGCAGGTCCGGAGCCTGAAAGCCCTGTAACAGCATCAAGGTAGTGCTCCTCAAGCAAGACTGTTTTCCCAACGGCGTTTAAAATGCTATTTGCTGTCTCTAATTCTTCGTCAGAAACGTTTTTTCCGGCTGCTATTGCAGATATCCCCTCTTTTACAAGGGCAGGGGTATTTGGCATTACTCTTATAATTTTAAGGTTATTTCCTTCCAGAATATCTGAAATAAATGCAATTGAAATTCCTGCCGCAATTGAAATTATAAGGTGTTCTTTATTAATATGGTCTTTAATCTCATTTAAAACTTTTTCCATTACCTGCGGTTTAACAGCAAGGATTAATACCTTGCATTTTTCTACAACTTCAATGTTGGATGAAAAAGTCTGTATGGAAAATTCCTTTGCAATCTGATTGCGTCTGGCAAGAGACGGATCGCTTGAGAATATGTTATTGCTTTTTATAATTTTATGACTCAGAAGACCGCTAATAATGGCGTGAGCCATATTTCCTGAACCAATAAAACCTATTTTTTTGTTAATGGTTTTCATAAAATAAAATTAAGCCAATAGGTTTATTTAGTCAATACAAATGTCTCAATATACATTGGCATCTTAATTTATATTAACCAATAAACGTAAGGCGTTTACAGCCGTCCTTCTTTACTTGTCTTTTCAGCCAGGATACAATATCTTCTGTTCAGATGATGTTGGATTTTAAAAAAAAATAAAATTAATCTTGAAAAAATTATATTCAATTCTATTAATAACAGTTCTATCGTTTATTCCCTACATTAACTCATTAGGTAATGAGTTTGTCTGGGACGATGTTGATTTAGTAAGGGATAACCCAGATGTAAAAAGTTTTAAAAAATTCCCTGAGCTTTTTCTTTCACCCTTTGGCAATCCTGTACAGTTCAAAGAAAGCCCTCTCTTTTACCGCCCTCTCATCTTTTTTTCATATATGGTTGACTATAAGCTGTGGGGTACAAATCCTGCGGGGTATCATTTATCTAATATAATTTTACATACCCTTTCATCAGTTTTCATTTTTTTAATACTTCTTAAAATTTTCTCTGATCTTAAGTTCTCTCTTTTTTCAAGCCTTATTTTTGCAGTCCATCCGGTACATACAGAATCAGTTACGTGGATATCAGGAAGGACCGATGTGCTCTGCGCTCTCCTGCTTCTCCTATCTTTTAACGCATATTTAAATTTCCTGAAAAGCGCAGGGAAGGGTTCTTCTTTCAATTATTTTTTCTCTGTTATCTTTTTCACCCTCAGCATTTTTTCAAAGGAAGCAGCAATTGTTCTTCCTCTGATAATGCTGTTTTATGAGATATTTTTTTTATCAGAAAATACAACGGTTATTGCCTCAATAAAAATCTCTATCAGAAAATATTTTCTCTTTATATTTCCGGTAATATTTTACTTCGTACTGAGAACCATAGCATTAAAAAATAATTTTTATCCTTCATTAACCAGAGCTTCGCTTACTGAAAGGCTTCTTACAGCGGTTACTGTTTTTTTTGATTACATCAGGCTTCAGTTTTTCCCAATAACTCTCAATTCATTGTATATGGTCAAAACTGTTTCTAACATTTTTGATTTCAAAACCGTGCTTTCAATCCTGACCCTGTTTTTAATTTTCGCCTTATCCACAAAATCAAAAAAGGCTTCAGGAAAACTCTTTTTTGGAACCATGTGGTTTTTTATATCTTTGCTCCCGGTTTCAAATATAATTCCCTTCTCATCAATAGTAAAAGCAGAGCATTTCCTTTATCTGCCATCCATAGGCTTTTCTATTATGGCAGGGGCGGCTCTGTCAGGTATAAATAATATTCTCTCAGACAGGAGTAACAGAAAAAAAATGATTTCCTTATTGCTAACAGCCATTATACTAATTTTCTTCAGCGTTCAGACCTTAAAAAGAAATTATGTATGGAAGGATGAAATAAGCCTTTTTGAGGACCAGGTTTTGAAGTCCCCATTGTCTTACATAGCCCATAACAATCTCGGGCTTGCCTATAAAGTTTCAGGAAAACCAGGGCTTGCAAGAAATCAATTCCTGTATGTGCAAAAGATCAACCCCAAAACACAGAGTTCCTATGTAAATCTCGGGAATCTTTATTTTGTTTCAGGAGAAATGATTCCAGCCATAGAGAATTATAAAAAGGCAATTGAAATTAATCCGGCAGGATTCAGCGTACACAATAATCTCGGCGTAGCATACGCAAAGACAGGAAAATTAAAAGAGGCAGTAAGAGAATTTGAAACAGCATCCGGACTAAATCCCAAATATACAAGCCCTCACATCAATCTTGGCAATGCCTATTTAAACCTCAGGGAATATGATAAAGCAGTTATCGAGTTAAAAAAAGCAATTGAAATTAATCCATATTTGAGCAGTCCATATTTTCTTTTAGGAATCATATACAAAAATAATGGTGAAACTGATTTGGCAGCAGAAGTACTCAATAAGGCAATTAAACTTGACCCCAAGAATAAAAAAGCTATTATAATGCTAAAAGATATTTATTCTGAGAAAGGAGAGTCAGATGGAAAACCTTAATTTTAAAAAATACTGTTACTGGATGGATAAAGAAGCCCTTGAAACTCTCAAAAGTACGCTTAAAAAAGAAGGAACAGAAGTTTACTGCACACAGAGAGTGCCATGCGAATTGCTCAGGGTTGAAATCGGATATTCTTCACCTGAAGTCTGGAAAATAACCTGCAAACATGATGCTGCCCCATGGTATGAAGCGTCGGATAAAAAGGGGAAATATCTTGTTCTTTCCTCTAAACCCTTGCCTTCTGAATTTAAGAAATACCACGAGACAACCATAGAGAAATCAGATTTCAAGCCTCAGAAATATCCCTCAAAAGAAGAAATAAAATCTCTTGCAGAGTCTGAGACCTTTAACAGAAAAAAACCTGAAGGCTGGGTTGAATTTCCAAAGGAAACAGCAGAAAAACTTTCTCAAGGGCTTAAAAATGTTGTTGGGATTGGTGAATCGCTGGAAGAAATTTTTGAGATCTGGTCTGCGGTTCACTCCAATTTTATTGAAGGAAGGTTTTCAGTAAAAGAAGGAGGCAATACAATCCCCTATACAATAGCGGATACAAACCACACAAGCAGTTGCTGTGTTGAACTGTTTAATCTTGTTGGAAAAGAATTCAAAATAAAATATGTAAAGCCATGCCTTGGTGCAAAGATTGCAAAAGCCCTTGAAGCAGACACATACTACAGGGTGGAAAGCAATAAGTAGAGGCGAGTCGGTGGCTCGCCCTCTTGGGTCAAAGGGTCAAAGTAGCAATGGAGAAATTAATTATGGGCAAAAGCAGGGAAGAATTAGAAAAGGAAATAATTCAGTTTCTTGATGAAGGAAGCACTAAGATGGGTGATGTAAATGCAAAATGCGCCTTAAAGCACGGTATTGCCTGTGTCCTTGCAACAAGCAGAAATAATATTCCAAGGGCAACTCCTGTTGACTTCTTCAATGAAGGGCTGTCAATATGGATTGGAGCAGAGCCTGGAGGGAAGCTTCTTAACCTTAAAGAAAACCCGAATGTCTCTATTGGCATTTACAGGCCTGTTGACCATAGTGTTGTAAATAAAAGCATTCAGTATTTTGGAAAAGCATCACTTATCAATATGGATAATAATTCTGAGCTGTATGTATCAAAGATGAAAAAATGGGGGATGTATGATACGCTCTCAAACATGGTTAGAGAGAGGATTAAACAGGGAATTATTCAGAAAGGAACTGAAGAGGAGGCTATTCAAAAATATCTAAGGGCATTCAACCTTATTAAAGTTGAGCCTGAAAAGATTATCTACCTCTATATCCATCCTGAAACAGGAAGAGAGAAGCATATCTGGGAAAAAAAGACAGAATAGCTATCAGCAGTCAGCTCTTTACAGGATTAAATTAACCACCCTCTGAAAATATATGAAGAGTTTAAAAATAAATAAACAGATTGAATCGCTCTGCCGCCTTATTGATGAGCTTGAAGCAGAATATGGCAGGGATTATATTCTACGTGCACTGAAAATCATATCAAACCGCCAGATGCTTTTTCTCAACCTTCCGGAACCCAAACCAGATTTCCTTCCCATATTAAAGGTGCTTGAAATTGTTATAGGTGAAATTGAAGAGGCATTTTATAATATCCTTGAGGAAAACTTATCAGAAGTAAACGGCAAGGAAATTTTTGATGAACTGATAAAGAGATTACAGAGATTAAAAATTTAGATTACACAGATTTTTTTATAATCTCTGATATCACTTTTAAATCTTCGTAATCATATAAATATCATGAATAAACCCAAGAACTTCAAAACCCCAAAACTCCTTCTTGGTGCACATATGTCCATTGAAAAAGGGGTTGACAGGGCAATTGAGAGAGGAAAAAGTATTGGATGCACAACTATCCAGATATTTACAAAAAGCAATACCCAGTGGAGAGCAATACCTCTAAAAAAATCAGAAATAGAGAATTTTAGAATAAAGAAAGAAGAATCCGAAATCTCTCCTGTATTCGGGCATAGCTGCTACCTCATAAACCTTGCAAGCAATGACAAGGAAATCTACAGCAAATCTAAGGAAACCCTTCTGACTGAACTTTCAAGGTGTGAAACCCTTGGAATACCATTTCTTGTAATGCACCCGGGTTCGCATATGGGAGCAGGAGAAAAGGAAGGAATAAAAAGAATTGCTGAAAGCCTGGATGAAATTTTTGATAAAATCATAAATTATAAATATAAAGTCAAGATTGCCATTGAAACAACAGCAGGGCAGGGAAGAAATCTTGGATACAGATTTGAACAGATGGCAGAGATAATAAGGTTAATGAAGTATAAAAGAAAGGCTGGAATATGCCTTGATACCTGCCATATCTTTGCAGCCGGGTATGATATACGAGATGAAAAGGGTTATAAAAAAACAATTGATGATTTTGACAAAATAATCGGTATTAAGAGATTAATGGCAATCCACCTTAACGATTCAAAAAAAGAACTTGGCTCAAGAGTTGATAGACACTGGCATATTGGCAAAGGTTTTATAGGTCTTGACGCTTTCAGGTTTATAATGAATGATAAAAGATTCATAAAAATTCCTAAAGTGCTGGAAACTCCTAAGGAAGCTGATATGAAAGAAGATGTAATGAACCTCAAAGTTTTAAAATCTCTTCTTTAAGTATTTACTTTTTCCACTTGACAGAAACAAAGGTTTTTACTATACCCCCATAGGGTATGCTTGATAATGCTTTTTAGTTAGGAATCTTATGATTGATGACATAACAAAAGATGAATCCCTGTCGCGTTTGAAAAAGATTGAGGGACAGGTTCGCGGAATAGGGAGAATGATTGAGGAGAAGCAGTACTGCATAGATATATTAACGCAGATTGCTGCTGCCTCATCTGCACTTTCAAATGTTGCAAAGCTGGTATTAAAGAAACACGTTGAAACCTGTGTTAGTGAGGCAATTAAATCAGGAAAAGAAAAGGGAAAGATTGAAGAGCTGTTAAATGTGATTTTTAAGTTTAAGAATAGTACATAATAAAAGCGGTCAGCTGTCAGGAATCAGCAGTCAGTGAATAGAGAATAGTTTAAAAGGAGGTAATATCTAAATTCGAAATCCTAAATTCTAAACAAATTCTAATGACCAAAGCTATAAATTCAAAATGTAACGGGCTATTATGTTTGAATATTTGATATTTGAGTTTTGAAATTGTTTAGAAATTGGTGCTTAGAATTTGGAATTTTATACTTTATCTGTGTAATCATTTTTAAAAGGAGGAAACAATGGAAACAACATTAAATGTTGACGGAATGAGCTGTATGCACTGCGTAAACAAAGTGACAAAAATTATTTCAGGGTTTAAAAGCGCAAAAGAAGTAAAAGTAGATCTTGATAAAAAAGAAGCAAGGTTCAGCTTTGATGAGAGTGCAGTGGATTTAAATAATATAATCGGAGCAATCAAGAAAGCTGGCTTTGAGGCTTCAAAGAGGTAAAAAAAAGTCAGGTAAAAGGTCTGAAAATATTTTTCAACAAAAGTAAATAAAGAAACTTCGGGTCAGGAGACCCGAAACTACCCGGATAGCGGCAGGTCTCCAGACCTGCCGTTTTCAAACCAAAGACTTTAAAAATGGAAAACAAAATAGAAATTCCCGTTTTCGGAATGACCTGTGACCACTGTGTAAAAACTGTTACTGATCTTCTTAATGAAATGCCAGGAGTTATAAGCGCCGAGGTTTTTCTTGCAGAAAGACTTGCAAAGGTTACTTATGATGGGAATACCGTAACTCCTGAAGAGATGAAAAAGGCGATAGTTGAGGAGGGTTATGATGTAACAGAAGAACAAGTTGCGGCAAGGGCACAAACCGCAGAAATCCAGACATCTGCTTCTGAGCAACCGGTTTGCCAGGATGAATCCCTTTTAGAAAAAATTGTTTTTGATATTGAAGGAATGAGCTGTGTAAACTGCTCGAAAAGTATTGAAAAGGTTTTAACAGGAGTTCCCGGAATCAAGACTGTTTCTGTTAATTTTTCCATTGAGAAGGGAACTGTTGAATTTGACAAAAAGCTAATTGATAAAGAAAAAATCTTCCATCTTGTTAAGGAAGCTGGTTATAAAGCCCTTGAAAGGATAACCGGACAGGACAAGAAACTAATTGCAAAAAAAGAAAAAAGACTTTTTCTCTTAACACTTATTCTTGCAATTCCTGTAGCACTTTTTACACATCTTCCGCAGATAGGCATAGAGTTCAATCCCCTTGGTGAAAATAAAAATTATTTTCTTCTGGCAATTGCAACGATTGTGCAGTTTACTGCCGGATTCTCTTTTTACCGCGGAGCCTTTTATTCCCTGAAAAATAAAAATACCAACATGGATGTTCTGGTCTCTCTTGGAATTACAGCCTCTTACTTTTACAGTCTTTTTTCCATGTTTTTTGTAAGTTCGGAGCATGATATGGCTACCATGTCTATGAAAGAGCCTCACCTCATGTTTGAAGTGGCACCAGAGCTTCTAACCTTTATCCTCCTTGGCAAAATGATGGAGGCAAGGGCAAAGGGAAGGGCTGGCGCAGCCCTTGAAAAACTTCTGGAGCTTCAGGCAGACAAGGCTCATCTTATTGTAAACGGGATAGAAAAAGAGGTGCAGGCATCTCAGGTTAAAATTGATGATGTAGTTCTTGTAAAACCAGGAGAAAAGATACCGGTTGACGGAGAGGTAATTGAAGGTGAGTCAAGCGTAGATGAATCAATGCTTACAGGAGAATCAATGCCTGTTGAAAAGGCACCGGGAAGCCAGGTTACAGGAGCAACCATAAATAAGTCAGGCCTTTTAAAGATAAGAACTGCAAAAATCGGAAAGGATTCTGTTCTCTCACAAATAATTCGTATGGTCCAGGATGCCCAGGCAGATAAGGCTCCAATCCAGAGGTTTGCTGATACGGTATCCAACTACTTTGTTCCGGCAGTTGTCGGCATAGCTGTTATAAGCTTCCTTGTATGGTATTTTGCAATCGGCAAAGAGTTCATTTTTGCCTTTACAACCATGATTTCGGTTCTTGTAATTGCCTGCCCCTGCGCCCTTGGCCTTGCAACACCAACTGCAATTATGGTTGGAAGCGGCATAGGGCTTAACCGTGGAATACTTTTTAAGAAAGCATCAGTTCTTGAAAATATATCAAAGTTAAATATCGTTCTCTTTGACAAAACAGGAACTATAACCAAAGGACAGCCTGAAGTAATAGATATAATCACAAATGGAAACCTTACAGCTTTGGAGCTTTTAAAAATTGCATCAGCAGGAGAAAAACATTCAACCCATCCCCTTGCAGAGGCTGTTGTAATAAAAGCTAAGGAGAAAAATATTGAAATACCTGAAGTAAATGAATTCAGCGAAAAAAGCGGACACGGAATTACCTGTAAGCTTAACGGGGATGTTTTAAAAATCGGAAGCGTAAAGCTTCTCGTTGAATCAGGGATTGATATTTCTCCCCTCTCAAAAAAAGCTGATGAGCTTTCATCTCAGGGAAAAACCCTGATATATGTTGGAAGCGGAGGAAAACTTCTTGGGCTATTCTCACTTTCTGATACCATTAAGGAAAATTCCGTTGAAGCTATAAAGAGGCTTCATGACTTAGGAATAAAAACCTGTATGATATCAGGAGACAACAGAAAAGTTGCCTCCTATGTTGCAAAAGAAGTTGGCATTGGTGAATTTGAGGCTGAAGTACTCCCAGAGGATAAAATCAATGCTGTAAAGAAACATCAGCAAAACGGTTTGAAGGTTGGAATGGTAGGGGATGGAATTAATGATGCGCCTGCCCTTGCTCAGGCAAATATTGGCATTGCTATAGGTTCTGGAACAGATGTTGCCAAAGAAACAGGGGATGTTGTTCTTGTAAAAAATGACCTTCTGGATGTTGAGAGAGCCATAAGGCTTGGGAAAAAAACCTTAACCAAAATCAAACAAAATTTCTTCTGGGCTTTA
>Ga0154744_1240_pt3 | contig 12268 bp, 8 predicted proteins | sample Rifle2008BG16ft_FD_105752 | JGI IMG/M metagenome (GOLD analysis project Ga0154744, IMG submission 105752) | Candidatus Schekmanbacteria bacterium RBG_16_38_10 | reverse complement strand
TAGTTAAATAAATATAACCTTAATGAGATACATATAGATTCTATTAACAGAAATATCTAAAATCAAGGGAAAATGCTTTGTTTTAGACCTAACCTCTTCTTATTACAACTACTATAGCAATTACTGCTATTGCAAGTATTAAGAATATTATACCAAGCATTATTAGTTGAAGGCGGTTACTTGATTTATGTATCTTTCCATAGTAACTTTCTCTCTTAGGTTTACTCACAGATTTAGTTAGTTGATTAGACGAGATAGTTGCTGCACTATAGTTGTGATGCTGTAGCTCTTCAGAGTGCATCTTAGTGACAACCGTCATCTCTTTCTTTAACGGATTCTTGGCATTAGATGTTTGCGAGAGAGGAGTATAGATGGGAATATGCTCTTTATATGTATCTGCGTCAATCACCCCACTTTTTGCTTTTGGTCTTATTTCTACTCTGGAATTGTTACTTACTGAAGTAGTAACGTAGTTAGTATTCTTCTGCACCATAGGCGTAACTGTTTCTTTTTTAGAATAATCTTCATTCAATTTTTCCAATACAAGCTTTGATAATGCTTTTAGCGTTTGCATAACTCCTTCTCTTTTTGTAGCAATTGCTTCAAATTCTGGCGCACTATAAGGATTTAGTTTTTTACTCATTTCCTGTATATTCATGGCATTTTGTACATCACGCTTATTGTATTGTATGACAAGAGGGATATTCTCCACATCCAAGCTATTCTCCTTTAGATTCTCTTTGAGATTTCGTAATGATTCGATATTATCTTCCATTCTATCGGGATTTGAATCATATACCATAACTACACCATCTGTTCCCTGTAGTACCAGTTTTCTTGTTGCATTGTAATATACCTGTCCTGGAACTGTGTATAGTTGGAATTTCGTCTTCATACCTGCCACTTCACCTAAATCTATCGGTAGGAAATCAAAGAATAAGGTTCTATCACCTTCTGTAGCGATTGACGTGAGTTTACCTTTTGCATTAGCTGGCACCTTCTCATGAATTGCTTCTATGTTAGTAGTTTTGCCACACAATCCAGGTCCATAATATACTATCTTACAGTTTACCTCCTTCCGTGCAAAGTTTATCTGGACCATATATGCTATATTATTTAGATAGATATATTACCCATATTTTTTATAGTATGAGCAGTAGACATTATTGATAGCATTGTCAAATCGATATTTATATGTTTATCAAGCACTACTGCAATATAGGCATTACCACACTCAACGAATACTATCTTGCCGAACTCTGCATTGAAAATAAGTTTTGTGCAATTATCCATCTTGATACTTTTCAGAGCCGTATTCACTGATTTTATTGATATAGATGCTACAGCTGCTACAGTATCTTCTCGTAGCATATACCCTAATGCAGATACTACGATTATGCCATCTTTTGTGAGAATTAAACTTCCCTTTATACCAACCTCTTTGTTCAAATCTTGTAATATCTCTTTCATTGAATTTTATTAGTTATATGCAGGATGTCACTCTTTCTATTATATTATATATTTTTCCCTTTATTGCGGTCTGCTCTGCGATTATGCAAAGTAGTATATCTCTACTTTTTGATATATAGATATTGCCTTGAGGTGTTTCTATCTCTCCGTTTGTAAAGCTACCTAAATCCATTCTTTCCAAAGATTCTTCCGCATTATTGTATATATTACGAAGCGATGTTACTAACAGTTCATTAGACGTATCACCACTGGTATGCTTTGCTATAACTTTCCCATTCTTTAGCATTAGTAATATGTGTTTTACGTCTTCATACTTCGTATCATCTATTATCTTTTGTATATCTTGTATATTATAGTTATTGAAATGACTCTCTGCAGGTATATGTTCAAACATTTGCAGTATAGAGCAACCGATTGGTCCTAGTTTTTTAGAACGTTCTATATTCTGTAATGTATCGTCAATGTTGGCAGTTTCTATTGCAGTTTTAGAGTTTACGGTCTTCATAAGCCATTCCAGTTTCTCATCTGCTGGATTTAACTGAAGAGCTTTCAGGAGAATTTCAGCCCCCTTTTTATATAATCCTATCTCAGAATATATTCTACCCAAGTAGAGCAATGCCTTATAATTTAGTGGATTTAACTCGATTGCCCTCTCATAATGTTTTACTGCCTCTCTGAAATCACTTGATAGGAAGTTTTTGTGGAACCTCTCCATCCTGGCATCACCACTTACGAGATGTAATCCATCTGAGTTGGGAAATTTCCTGAGACCATCTATTGCTACCTCGAATGCCTTGTTTTTGTTGTTTAATTCACTGTTATATAATAGTGCCAGCGCCTCGTAGTCGGTTCTTCTTGGATTGTATTCTATATTACTATGTAGTTTTGAAATTTGTGCTGCAAGTTTTACCTTTTTAGCGTTCTGATATACAGTAACCACCTTTTCTGAGTCAGGGAATCTATTTATGGCATCCGATGCAACTTTGATGGCATTATCTATATCGCCAGTTGCAATGTATTTTTCTATCAGTGTTACCATATTAATTGGGTTGGGGCTTGATGCAACTTCTTTTACTAACGAAGATATGTCTATTTTATTTGCCATATAGCTAATATAGTATATAATCTAATCTCTTTCAACAACATAAATATTTCTATCATTTGAGCCAAAGTATATCAAATTACCAGCGACACATGCCTTGGAGCGAACTTTATCACCTGTTGTAAACTTCCATATTAGTCCCCCTGTTTTGTTCGATAGGCAATACATATTGCCGTCGTCACTCCCTACAAGTATATATCCTCCGCTTACTGTAGGGGATGAGTATATAGAGCCGCCCGTCTTGTATTGCCATTCTACTTTCCCACTGTCAGGATTAATAGAGTATAAGGAGCCATTTGTATCCCCTATATATAAGGATGTGCCGTCAGATTCTGGTCCTGATGTTATTGCATTATTAGTTGACATCTCCCATATTTTATTACCGTTTCTATTTAGGTAATATATATTACCATTTGCACTGGTTAACACTATATTATTGTTTACTATTATAGATTGTAAAGATATAGAGCCACTCGCCTTAAATTGCCATAGTATGGAACCGTCAGTAGAATTGATTGCGTAGAAAGAGCCGTCTAAACAACCTATATATATTATATTATTGGCTATGCTTACTTTAGCTCTTATATCAGCAGATAGCTTAACGCTCCATATCTTACTACCAGCGGCTGTTATCGCATATAGATTCCTATCTGAACCACCAAAGTATATGATGCTACCATCTGATGAAATAGTAGGGGACGACCTTACAAAATCTAATGTCTTAAATTTCCATAGTTCTTTGGATACATCCTTAATATCTACAGCATATAGATAGTTATCATTACTGCCAAATAGAACTACACCACTCCCGGTTACTTGTGGAGATGTTTCTATGTCACCGTCGGCAGTAAAACTTGATATATATGTGCCATTTGTTGCATCAAGAATATAGAGCTTATCTTTGCTCGTTACAAGAAGTTTACCAGAAAATATCGTAGGTGTAGTATCTACTACACCACCTATAGGAATACGTAGTTTATAATTCTTATTAAGAGTAGTATGCATATAACCTACAGTTTTATCGATTATCTCAAATGTAGTAGCTTCATAGCCACCTTTGATAAGCTTTATTGTTGTATTTTCTGTCTGGGAAATACGTAGAATAATGGGTGTAACACCTTTTAGTGAATTATCTTTATACACACTTACAGCACTTGGAGTGGATGTAATCTTAAGAGGGTAGTAGCTATTTTTAGCTATCTCAGAGCGTGGATATTTATGTATAAGTTCCTCTACAGCTAATGCGGCATTTTTAATATCTCCTCTACTTTCTAACTCCCTTACCCTGTTAAATATAATTTGCGCATTATTAATATAGCTGCTTATCATATCCAGCAGTTCATTTGCTTTCATTAGATATGCTTCATCTTTATATTTCTCTGCCAATACCTTAAGCCGTTTAGCTGTTTCAAGTGCTTGTGTGAGGTTACCAGTATTATAATGTCCCTCTGTATTGCTAACTAATTGCTCCATATCTTTTGCAGCATCAATGACAGCGTTTATGTCAGTGTTTATTGGTGTTGGTTTTGTGCCAGTGGTATTTGCTACATGTTCGTTAGATTCTTTTAGAAATTTGACTATATATAGTATGGTAACAGATATCATAGCTATAAATACCATTATAAATATCGCATTAGTAAGTACCTTTTTACGTCTTATTCTACGAGTAGTTGTACGTGTACTTCTAAGTAGATTTTCTGGTGCTACAGGAACAATATTAGTAGTTTCCTTTATCTGTAGCTCATTGAGAACATTTTTATCTATAAGTGTCATTAAAAACTTGCATATCTCAATTTTTGGTATATTTGCGTTGAGAGAGATATCGCTTATACTATTCTTGCCATCTATTAACCGTAATATCTCGCTCTCTTTTTTATTCAAATGCTGTGGTGTAAAAGATGGATCTACAGCATATACAGTATCCAAATTCTTTATTTTTTGATTTATTATTCCCCACTCATCTGCTCGTCGCATAGCTTCCAGAAGCAGTGCATTTACATCAAAGGATAGCTTAGTAATACCCTCAGAGAATATAAATTCGCTTGGTGGTGGCCCTTCTATGAATTCAAAAGTAGCATTCTGCCATATAAATAGATCATATATCTCTTCTTCTATCTGTGACTTAACTATATTTGTTATATCATTATCTGTTGCAAGTTGCATTTTTACAATGAGTTCTCCTAATATAGTTTTAGTTTTTCGTTGAAGCTCGAGTAAGTCGGTGAGTTGTTTCTGCGTAATCTTACCAGCTCTCAGGAGTAGCTCACCAAGGCGTAGGTGTTTGCGTTTTCCTATGGATGTTAAACTTATTCCATCTCTTCCAAAATATATACTTTTACGACTTTCGCCATCCTGAACTATGAGCGTGCCTTCCTTATGGCTCATAGTAAGAGTTTGGAATAGATCTGCCAACCCTATAGTACTTAAATCACCCTTAAATGCCATAATGTTATTAAGTCGTAAATAATATTCGACTATTATCTAAAGAGAATATACCCTTAAAGTTGAGTATAGTCAAATATACCTGATAAGCTGCTATTGTAAATTCGCTTTGCAATAGATATTCTTCGGCTGTTATAGAATATTATACTGCTGTGAATACATTTTTATTGGAGTTGGATTTTCCAATTTTTTGCTTTTTAAGAGCTGCTTGCGCAGCAGATAATCGAGCTATTGGTAAACGGAATGGCGAACAGCTGACGTAGTTTAATCCTATCTCATTACATAGTTCTATAGAGGCGGGGTCACCACCATGTTCTCCACATATGCCCACTTTTATTTCCTTGCGAGTGTTTCTGCCGCGTTCTACAGCAATCCTTATTAACTCACCTACGCCATCTTTATCTATTGTAACGAATGGGTCTCTTTCTAGTATATTGCCTTTTATATATTGTGTCAGGAATTTACCTGCGTCATCTCGAGAAAATCCAAATGTCATCTGGGTTAGGTCATTTGTGCCAAATGAGAAGAATTCTGCTTCCTCCGCAATCTTATCTGCTGTTAGTGCGGCACGTGGTATCTCAATCATAGTTCCTACATGATATTTAACTTTTATTCCACGGCGAGCCATAACTTCTTCTGCTATTTTATTTACAACTGCCTTCTGATTCCTTAGCTCATTAATATGCCCTACAAGGGGTATCATAACCTCCGGTATTACATGTTTGCCTTTCTCTGCAATATCACAAGCCGCCTCAAATATCGCCTCTGCTTGCATAGCTGTTATCTCCGGCAAAGTTATGCCGAGTCGACATCCCCTCATACCCATCATTGGGTTGAACTCGTGGAGTTCATTTACCCGTTTTAATAATGCCTCTTTTTCTTTTATGCCGTTTGAACCGCCTTTATTCTTAGCGAGTGCAATTTCCACCATGAGTTCCTCTCGTTTTGGTAGGAATTCATGTAGGGGAGGGTCAAGTGTTCTTATGGTAACAGGATAACCAGCCATTGCTTCGAATAATCCCTTAAAATCTTCTCTCTGTAGTGGAAGGAGTTTTGACAAGGCGGCTTTTCGCTCCTCATAGTTATCTGCCAGAATCATTTGCTGGACTAAGGGTAGTCTATCCTCTGCGAAGAACATATGCTCAGTTCTACATAATCCTATACCTTCGGCGCCAAGCTTTACGGCTACTACTGCATCCCGTGGTATGTCCGCATTAGCTCTTACACCTAATTTTCTGAATTCATCAGCCCATGAGAGTAGTGTGAAGAAGTTTCGATAGACCTCTGATTCCTCTGGCTTTAGTTCACCATTTAGTACCTGTAATATTTCGGATTCTTTTGTGGGAACATCTCCGAGCATAACCTCACCAGTTGAACCATCTATGGATATGTAATCACCTTCCTCAACTACTACATCTCCTACGCTAAACGAGTTATTATTTGTATTTACTTGTATAGATGAGCACCCTACTATGCTTGGCTTGCCCATCTGCCTACCAACTACTGCAGCGTGACTGGTCATACCACCGGTTGCAGTTAAGACACCTTTTGCGGCTATCATACCATGGATATCATCTGGAGATGTTTCGCTTCTAACTAATAGCACTCGTTCACCTTTAGAAACCATCTGCACTGCCTCATCTGCGTCAAATACAACCCTACCAGCTGCGGCACCTGGTGAGGCATTTAGTCCCTTTGCAAGAATGTGAAATTCTTTACGCTCTACTGGATCAAATATAGGATGTAGGAGTTGGTCAAGTTGTAATGGGTCTACACGAAGAACAGCTTCCTTTTTGCTTATTAGTTTCTCCCTTACCATATCAATAGCTGTTTTCACGGCAGCATGACCAGTGCGTTTTCCACTTCTGGTCTGGAGCATATATAATCTGCCTTCTTGTATTGTGAATTCGAAATCCTGGACGTCCCTATAAAATTTTTCGAGGCGGTTCGTTACATTTCTAAGCTCTAAATATGTTTCAGGCATAACGTCCTTTAACCCTTCGATTGGTAGGGGGGTCCTTATACCTGCAACCACATCTTCTCCTTGTGCTTTTAGGAGGAATTCTCCATAGAATGTGTTCTCGCCTGTTGAAGGATTTCTCGTAAAACCTACACCAGTGCCACTATTTTCCCCCATATTTCCAAAGACCATTGCCTGAACATTTACAGCCGTGCCGAGGTTGTGTGGTATATTATATAGATTTCTATATGTTATAGCTCTGTTATTATTCCAGGATTTGAATACGGCATTTATAGCCATTAGTAGCTGTTCATATGGTGATTGAGGAAATTCATTACCGATCTTTTCTTTATATACCTCTTTGAATTTGGATACTAAAAATAGCATATCATCTGCCATTAGCTCCATATCTGTTGCCATACCTCGGTCTTTCTTTCTGTTAGTAACAAATATTTCAAATTCATCTTTGTTTATCTCATTTACTATATTGCCAAACATCATTATAAATCTACGGTAGCAATCGTAGGCAAAGCGTTCGTCCCCCGTTTTCTTTGCAAGTCCTTTTACAGTTTTATCGTTTAGACCGAGATTTAGTATAGTGTCCATCATACCAGGCATAGATATCTCTGCACCTGAACGGACTGAGACAAGGAGCGGATTATCTGGATTGCCGAGCTCTGGTCCAGTGGCTTTCTCGAGTTTCTTTACATATCTTTCTATCTCTAAAATAAGTGCTTTGGGGAGTTTTTGCTTATTTTTATAGAATAAAGTACATACTTCAGTGCTTATAGTAAACCCAGGTGGGACATTTACGCCTGCATTTGTCATATCTGCCAAACTTGCGCCCTTACCACCAAGGATTTTTTTCATACCCCTCTTGCCGTCTGCCTTGCCGTTGCCAAAGAAATATATAAACTTCTTAGCCATAGCTTATACTCCTATATTAATATAAGTAAAATTTGTCACTATAATTTATATTTCTTAAATCTCCACCAGGCAGGGATAGAATACTTCCTTTCGCCCAGTGTTGCAAGTTGGTAGTTATACCACTTTCTCGCTAAAGTTACAAGATCATCAATTTCTTCGCGTGAGAGATCTATGACCCAGTAGCCACTTCCTCTTTTCGTGGTTAGATGATCTATTCTAAAATTCCTTAAAATATCAAAGTTGTTATTAGTAATTGTTACCTTACCTGTATCGTTATTAGCATTTACGTCAGTAATATCTGCATCTGTAATAATCTTTTTTAGTGCGAAGAAGTTATTGAAAGCAAGGTAAAACTCGTCATATTGTATCAGTTGCTTTGTATTAGGTGATAGGACATTATATGCATTACCATATTCCTTACATTTTATGGACTCACGGAAAAAGTTATAGACGGTATCTGGATTCTTTGCTAATTCCTTATCCGGTGGAACTGAGTAGGTGGCACAGCCAACTTGCGTTATGAATATAAAAAGCAGGCAAATACCCCAGATGTAGAATCTAAACATTTGCTAAAATGCTATAGTATATTGTATAAAGTGTCAAGTAGAAACAATTGTATTACTTGACCACATATAGTATATAGAACTACAATAAAATATACGAACTGCCGAAAATATCTAAGAGGAGATATATGGTTCAGTCGTGGAAATTGCTGGGCAAAATACTTGAGGAGATGAAATATGTAACGCCTGACTCCATCAAGAGCGCCCTAAAAAAACAGATGGCAGAACCAGGCAAAAGATTAGGCGAAATTTTGGTGGAGATGAAGGTTGTAACATCTGCCCAGATAACGGAGGCACTTGCTAAACAGCACAATATACAGTTTGTAGATATATCGACATTAAATATACCTCAAGATATTATTAGGTCTGTCCTACCGGCTATGGCAAAGGAGCATAAGATATTACCAATAAAAAAGAACGGGAAGGTACTCACCATAGCTATGTCAGACCCACTTGACCTTCTTACACTTGATAACCTGCGATTTGCATTAAATATGGATGTGGAGTGTGTATTGTCTCCTAAGGATGTCCTCGAAGCCGCTATAGAGAAACATTACGGCAAAGATGAAGAGATAAGTATTGAGACAGCTATAGAACAGGCAGGGGTAGTCGATACTGACCTAAAGGTTAGAACCGAAGATTTAGACGCAACAGGTAAGGAGGATGATGCGCCTGTTATAAAGTTCGTCCAGCTTATGATAGCAGAGGCAGTGAAAGTACGGGCAAGCGATATACACGTGGAGCCGATGGAAAATCGCCTCCGTATCAGATTTAGGGTGGACGGTGTCTGTCATGAGGCACAAGCACCGCCAAAGCGGCTTCAGGGCTCTATATTATCACGTATCAAGATTATGGCAGATATGGATATCGCAGAGAAAAGAAAACCGCAAGACGGCAGGATAAGGATAGCCGTCCTAAATAAGGAGCTGGATATACGTGTTTCGTCTATCCCTGCTACACACGGCGAGGGTATAGTAATGCGGCTTCTCGACAAGCAGACCGGTTTGGTGAGCTTAGAGGAGTTGGGCTTCCATACCAGTGATTACAAGCGATTCAGAGCCATAATAAAACGTCCTAATGGCATATTTCTCGTAACAGGTCCTACGGGCTCAGGAAAAACTACGACACTATATGCCGCCTTGAAAGAGCTAAATAGACCGGATGTGAAGATAATAACTGCCGAAAATCCAGTTGAATATAACCTGGCAGGTATAAATCAGGTTCAGGTTAAAGCACAGATAGGGCTAACATTCGGAAGAATATTGAGGGCAATGCTCCGACAGGCGCCAAATATAATATTAGTTGGTGAAATCCGCGATGCCGAGACCGCAGAGATAGCTATACAGGCAGCACTCACTGGACACCTTGTTTTCAGCACATTACATACAAATGATGCGCCGGGTGCCCTCACACGTCTCATAGATATGGGCGTTAAACCATTCCTCGTCGCATCGTCCATACAGGCGGTTATGGCACAGCGGCTTATCAGGATTCTATGTCCGAAATGTAAGGAGCCATATACACCTGAACAGGTACTCCTATCCGCTATAGGATTAGAGCCGAAAGATATAAAAGGAAAAACGTTATATAAGGCGGTCGGCTGTAAGGAGTGTAAAGATACCGGTTTCAGAGGGAGGAAAGGTATATTCGAACTAATGGAACTTACCTCCGAGATGAGAGAGATGGTCTTCAAACGTGAGCCGGTTGATAAACTTCGAGAGGTGTCAAGGATGAACGGTATGGTTGTATTACTTGAAGACGGCGTGCGAAAATTTCTTGATGGCTTAACCACTATTGAGGAAATTATAAGCATAACGCATAGAGAAGACATAACGTATTAAAATAGCCCCCTTTTCCCCAAAAATTGCTCCAAATTCCCCTCAAAAGCTTGAAAAATGCACTTAGAAGCCAATTTCACACCCTAAAAAGTGGGTAAATTGTGTTAAGCTCATTTTTAACAGCTATGTTTGGGGTGGGTGGTATCTAACTACCATTTTCATCCTTATCGTGTCTGTAAGCTCATTTTTTCAGCTATTGCGGGCATCCTACGAAGCGGGCAGACCGTCAAAGTGGCGATTCTTTCGACTTGCTGCATTTTGCACGCATTTGTGCGGTCGGATGATATCTTGGGTAGTCCAGCTCCCTTTCTCGAGAAATTTGACGCATTTGCACGTATTTACGGGGCATTCGTAAAGAGGTTTGCCCCTGAAAACTGAAAAATAAGAATAGATATTTTTCCAATATAGTTAAAAAGGTTGCAAATTCGCTCCTGTTCGCTATACTATTGCTTATTAAAATTAGTTATAGTTTATGACTGTCGAACTGAATAAACTGCTTCGGCTCGTAGTGGAGAAGAACGCCTCGGATTTACATCTGACGGTTGGGTTGCCGCCCACCTTGCGGCTTCACGGGAGTTTGCGTCAGTTGAATGTTCCATCACTCGTGCCGGATGACACTGCTTCCTTTGTTCGCGCTATAACATCTGAACGTCATCAGCAGGAGTTGAAGGAAAAAGGTGGCGCCGACTTCGGCTTCTCATTTGAGAATAAGGCGCGTTTCCGCGTCGCTATTTATATGCAGAAGGGGAATGCCGGGCTTTCTCTACGTCTCATACCGTCGCGACTGCTTTCGTTCGAGGAAATAGGACTGCCGCAGGGCGTGAAGAATCTTCTCCTCCGCCCCCGTGGGCTTATTCTTGTAACAGGTCCTACCGGTTCGGGCAAGACCACTACTCTTGCAACAATGATTGATTTCATAAATACAGAACTTGATAAGCACATCATCACAATCGAGGACCCTATAGAATATTACCACGAGCATAAAAAAAGCATTATAACCCAGCGAGAGGTGGGCGTTGATATTGGCAATTTCGCAGAGGCACTTAAACGCGGTCTCCGTATGGACCCAGACGTTATGTTAGTCGGCGAGATGAGAGACCTCGAGACGATACAGGCGGCGATAACTGCTGCAGAGACAGGACACCTCGTCTTTGGCACGTTACACACTACGGGTGCGAAGGATACAGTAAATAGGATTGTTGACGCCTTCTCCGTTGAACAGCAGGAGCAGATACGAACGCAACTTGCCACATCTCTAATAGCAGTAGTTTCGCAGATGCTCCTTCCGAGGGCTGACCAGCCGGGCGTAATAGCCGCGTTTGAGATTATGATGGTAACATCTGCTATACAGCACCTCATAAGAGAGAATCAGGCACACAAGATTATCTCCGCCATCCAGACGGGGACACAGCAAGGGATGATATTACTTGACGATTCTCTATTTAACCTCTTCCAGCAGAAAAAGGTGAGTTACCAAGCGATGCTCCAAGCGGCACAAAATCCATCGGACATAGAACAGAAGGTAAAGGAATTCACATATTCGATTGCTAATCACAAGAAGAAGTAAGATATTTGTCTCAAGCTATATAACGGAAAGGTGGATTTTACTTTTTCTCTTCTTCCTTCGGTGGTAGCGATACTGGTGGACAGACGTGATTCGTGTCTACCTCTTTTAGGCAGTTCTTGCACCAGTGGGTAATGCCGCACCTATGCTCTTTCCCGACCTCATCTTTGCATTTGGGGCAGTAGTGTGTTGTGCCGCAGATATGGTTTGATGCAACCTCGCTTTTACAGGTGTAGCAGAATTTAGTTATCTCGCAGGAGTGATTTGCCCCTGCCTCTTTATTACAGCCATAGCAGAAATTTGTAGTTTCGCAGATATGGTCTTTACCGACCTCGACACGACAGACATGGCAGAAGTGAGTTAAATCATGTATGTGGTTTACACCTTTCTCTATTTTACAGG
>Ga0154744_1201_pt8 | contig 12724 bp, 12 predicted proteins | sample Rifle2008BG16ft_FD_105752 | JGI IMG/M metagenome (GOLD analysis project Ga0154744, IMG submission 105752) | Candidatus Schekmanbacteria bacterium RBG_16_38_10 | reverse complement strand
CCCTCATCTGTTGAGCTTGAGATGAGTTTATTTATTATTTCTCCTATCTTTGTGTAATATTCATGAAGGGTGATTTTGTTTTTTACCTTGCCATTTGATTCAATACCTGAAGTCTCGCCTTCATCAGTAGAATAAATATATATGATGTCAATGTCTGAGCTGTAATTAAGCTCCCATCCCCCAAGCTTTCCAAGACCTATAACACAGAACCTGCTTTCCTTAAGCTCTCCATCTTTTGTACGGTAATAAGGTATTCCGAAAGTTTTTCTCACGCTTTTTTCAGCAAATTTGTAGGCTGCTTCAAGGCAGGCTGATGCAATAGCAGAAATTTCTTCAGTTATCACAGGCAATGGAGCAATACCCAGAATATCCCTTGCTCCTATTCTTAAAAATTCTCTGTTTTTAAAGGTTCTCAACTTTTCTGTTACAGTATCCTGGGATAAGTCATCCTCATCAATATTTATTTCTTTTATCATAACACTAACGACTTTTTCATCTTTAAGAGTTTCTGTATTCAGAACTTTTTGAACATATTCAGGATGACTTAAAATAATGTTACCCAGAAACTGGCTTGTGCCAAATATCTTGATAACAGATGAAAATATATTCATGTCTGAAAAAATGTAAGAGGCAATCTCTCGTTTTTTTACTGCAGAAGTAAGTAGCCGCTCAAGGTCGTTCAAAGCCATATCAGGATCCGGTGATTGAGCAATTACATTTAAAAGCTGGGAAAGCTCTTCTTCTGAAAAAGGGATATAGGAAAAGGAATTCAATATGGAATTAAGATTGTTTTTTGCCCTTTTAATATCTTCAAAAATGCCTATTCCAACTATTTCTGTTATTTCTTCTTCACCAATAATTTCTGTCTCTCTTGCTGGCATATTTCAAAAACCCTTCCCTTGACAATACCAATACACTTTGATATTTAATCATTAGTTTTTCAGGCAAAAGCCTGTAGTTATACCCTTTAGCAGGGTGTGTTTTTATTTGATAAATAATAACAAATAAAGTTTAAATGTCAAAATACAAATAACAAATGATAAAAGTGATAAAGCTTAGTTATTTGATTTAAAAATTATGTTTGAATTAATGATAACATCAGAATTTTCTGCTGCACACCAGTTAAAAGAGTATGGAGGGAAGTGTGAGGCACTTCATGGTCATAACTGGAGGGTTGAAGTCTATGTAAAATCCTCTGTTCCTGATAAAATAGGAATGGTTATGGATTTTGCAGATATAAAAAAAGCTGCAAATCTGATACTTGCTGAACTTGATCATAAAAACCTTAATGAAATCCAGCCCTTCAGGGATAAAAATCCGACAGCTGAAAACATATCTCTCTGGGTCTTCAATCAGTTGCTCAGCAAAATAAATTCAGATAACATCAAATTATCAAAAGTAAGAGTCTGGGAAACAGAAACATCCTGCGCCTCCTATTCAGAAGAATCATGAAAATCTGTGAAATCTTTTACAACATCCAGGGTGAATCAACCTTTTCAGGGCTTCCCTGCGTCTTCATAAGAACTTCAGGATGCAACCTGAGATGTTCATACTGTGATACAAGGTTTGCATATGAAGAGGGCTATGAAATAAAAACTGGAAAAATCTTAGAAAAAATAAAAAAATTTAACTGCAATCTTATTGAAATCACCGGAGGAGAGCCATTGCTTCAGGAAGAGGTCTATGACTTTATTGAAAAATCCCTTGAAGCAAATTACAGAATCCTGATTGAAACCAATGGAAGCATATTAACAAACAGGCTTCCAAAACAGGTGATAAAAATTCTTGACATTAAATGTCCTGGAAGCGGTCAATCTGAAATGATGGATCTCAATAATCTTAGTTATCTTAAAATGAATGACCAGGTAAAGTTTGTAATTATGGATGAAGGCGATTATAACTGGGCAAAAAATTTAATCTCTGAGAATAACTTAACAAGCATAACAGAAAATATCTTGTTTTCTTCTGTTTATGGCATCCTTGACCCCAAAAAACTTGCTGAGTGGATATTGAAAGACAACCTGAATGTACGATTGCAACTTCAGATACATAAAATAATATGGGGCTCTTGCATGCGAGGTGTTTAGAATGAAAAAAGCTGTTATACTCTTAAGCGGGGGACTTGATTCGTCAACCCTGATGGCAATAGCAAAACAGGAAGGTTATGAACTATATCCGATTACATTTCGCTACGGACAGAAGCACAAAAAAGAAATTAACAGTGCGAAAAAAATAGCATCTGTGTTCAAGGCAAAGAAACATATGATTTTTGATATTGACCTTAAAAAGATAGGAGGGTCAAGTCTCACAACAGAAGCACCTGTTCCAAAACAACGGAAACTTAAGGAAATCTCAGGATCAATTCCTTCAACATATGTTCCTGCAAGAAACACAATATTTTTAGGTATTGCCCTTGCATGGGCAGAAACAATTGGCAGCAGGGCTATCTTCATAGGGGTAAATTCAATTGACTGGAGCGGTTATCCTGATTGCAGGCCTGAATACATAAAGGCATTTCAGCACCTTACAGACCTTGCAACAAAAACCGGAGCAGAAAAAATAAATAAGATAAAAATCCTTGCTCCTCTTATAAATATGACCAAAGGAGAAATCATAAAGAAGGGGTTATCCCTTGGAGTTGATTATTCCATTACACATAGCTGCTATGACCCAATTAAAGATGGCAAACCCTGCGGAATGTGTGATAGTTGCATCCTCAGAAAAAAGGGATTTGCTGAGGCTGGAATAAAAGACCCTCTGACTTGATAGGTTTTTGCAAATAAACAACATAGAATCACAAAGCTTTAAGAAATTTTTTGAATGAACTACCCCGCAGCAAAGCTGCGAGGTATCAGAGCTTGAAAATAGCCGAGGCGTCTCGCCTCGGTTGTCAGGCAAGATGCCTGACCTATTTTTCGGGTCAATGACAAATAATAGCGATACCCCGAAGCAGAGCTTCGAGAATTTTTTGATTAAATTTGGAGAAATTATGGAGAAAAAGACAATAGATGAACTCAGTTCCCTTTTTGATGTGTTGATTGAAAAGATAAAAGAAGGTTTTTCCTCATCAAGTGAACTGGAACCTGAATTGTCAAAATTCATATCCCAGAAAAATGAATATTCAAATTTTCTTAAAAAGAGGTTTTTAAAAGCAGATAAAGAAATGCAATCGCGGATAATGACACTTATGTCTTCAATAAGCGATAAATCGCTTGCTCCTCTTTTAAAGAAAATTATTGAAGAAAAATTCTTGAATATTGAGTTCAAACTTAAAGCGGCAAATATCTTAAGTTTCATTGATAAGGCATTTGATGAAAAGCTGCTGATTGAACTCGGCGAGGCAGCAAAATTCATGGATGAAATTCATTCGAGTAAAGAACCATTTTCAGAATCTGAGTTTTCAGTTCTCTCAGAAAGCTTTTTAAAAATAAAAAAAGATCTCGGGGAAAGTGTCCTAAACCAGCTTGTTGAAGAAACAGGAGAAAAATCTCTTCAGTTTATCTCAAGGATTATTTTAAAAGATCCAAGCCTTGACTTATTTATAATAGGGCTTTTAAAAAAGGCTCCAAGCCCTGAAAAAATAAAAATTCTCAATGATATATACGAAAAATCAACGGAAGGTAATATTAAAAACGCAGTAAAAAAATCTTTCTTCGCTCTAAAGCAAAAAGGGTTTATCATAGAGACAGCAAAGGAGAAAAAGAAAGAAGAGTCTCCGGTTTTCAAACCCCACGCCCCAAAAGGAGAAGGATATCTGAGTATCATTGACCCTGATGGAAATCAGCTTCTGGTTTTTACAATACCCCCTGTAAAACTCTCGCACGGAGTAATATGTTTTCAGGCGGTAATAAACTATGATGAAGGCATAAAAGATTTCAGGGCAGTTGAAATCACGAAAAAAAATTTTAAAAATTACATTATTAATCTACTCGGGAATAAAAACTTTTTGATTGTGGAAACTACATCTGACTACTGCAAATACCTTTTAAAAGAATCTGCTGCAAAAACGCAGACACCTCCACAGGGATATATTGAATGCCAGCCGTTTCTTGATGAAAAGAATATACATTTTGAACAACCGTTGATTTATCAAAATATTAGCCATGAAGAGATAAAAACAAAAAACTTTTCCGAAAGCCAGATAATACAGCTTTTAAATATTCCTGAATTTGAAGGGCTTAATGTCAATCCAGTAAGAATTGAGAAATACACAGACAAAATGGAAGAAATAGAAGGGAGTAAGATTATAATAAATCAGTATCAGAAAGAAGAAAGAATTACAGACCTTATATTTGAAGCATCAAAGGAAGTTTTTGATATAAATACAAAGGAAACATTAAAGAGAAAGTTGGAAGAGATTTCTTTTGTGCTTTATAAAACAGGAAAAGAAGAAGAAGCAAAACTTGCCTTATTTACAGCTATAAATATTTCTGAAAGTTTCGAACCTGAGAAAAATCTGTTTTTATTGGAGCTTCTGAAAAAATCTATTCTAAAGGTAAAAAGTATTAAAGAGGATAGAAGGAAAGAAGAACCCTCACTGATTTACAAACCTTAATTTTCTTCTTTGGTTTTATCTCCTTCAATCTTTTTCTTGGAATCAGAGTCAATTTCTTTAATGGACTTTTTAAAGTTTTTTATGCCTTTACCAAGCCCTTCTCCTATTTCCGGGAGTTTCCCTGCGCCAAAGATTAAAAAAGCTATCAGGAGTATTACTATTAGTTCTGGCATTCCAAGTCCAAACATTTTTTAGTCTCCTCTAAAATTAAATCCTGAAAATGATTGCTAAGATTAAATCTGCAATCTTTATAATCATTTCTATTTTAATTTAAGTTTTATTTAATTAATTGTCAACCTCATAATTATGATTGCATCTTACAGGAATTAGGTTACACAGATTAATTATTTAAAACAATCTCTTTTATCATCTTAAAAATCCGTATAATCCTAATTCAAAAAATCCCTTTAACATATTGACATATCGAATAAATTCCTTTATCATTCAAAAAATTTTATATTTTAATGATAATTAAATATATTTTAACATTTTTCCTATCCTTCTTTCTATCAATCTACGGGACACCTATTGCCCGCAAGGCTGCTTTAGATTATGGAATCGTTGACAAACCTGACGGCAAGCTTAAAACCCATAAGGAACCAACCCCGTATCTTGGAGGCTTAAGCATCTATCTTGCATTCCTTATGTCTTTAAGCTTCACATTTGATTTCAACAAAGAAGTTCTTGGAATAATCCTTGCAGGTACTATTATTCTTTTACTCGGGTTAATAGACGATTTTGGGGTATTAAGCCCGCGCAACAAATTCATCGGACAGTTTATCGCTACATTCATTCTCATCAAAGCAGGAGTTATGATAACAGTAGTCATCCTGCCGCAATGGCTCGCCATTGCCTTGACATTTTTATGGATAGTGGGAATCACCAATGGCTTTAACATAATTGATGTAATGGACGGACTATCAACAGGAATTGCCTTTTGGGTTTCACTCTTCTTTTTCATAATCGCGGCATTAAATGGAAAAACAATGATTGCCACCATGACATTGGCTTTGGCAGGAAGCCTTCTTGGATTCTTAAGGTATAATTTTGAACCTGCCAAAATATACCTTGGTGATGCCGGGAGTATGTTTATAGGAATGATTCTTGGCTCCCTTGCAATGAGCGGGAGCTATTCTTATATAAACCAGGTCGGGTTTCTTTCACCACTTATAATTCTTGGGCTTCCAATTTTTGATACATTCCTTGTAATGTACATAAGGTCTCTAAGAGGCCAGTCTGTCTTCAAAGGAAGCTCAGACCACTTTGCCTTACGTCTCAGAAAATGGATTTTTTCAAAGAAAACAACAGTAATTGTCAGCTATGGCGTAACTATATTTCTTGGAATAATGGCAATCATAATGACATTTGCATCAAACACCTTAGCCTTTGCAATCTTCTTTGGTATAATTCTCCTTTTTCTTGTCACTGCATATTTTTTAAAAAAGATAGATATGGGGTTTTAAAAAACTCAAAATTTTAAAATCAAAAAGTAAAATTGATAGATTGAAAAAAATCTGATTAAACAAACCTTGATTCTTTAAACTTAAAAATCCCGTGAAAATAAAAATCATCCATATAATAACAAAACTGGAGCTTGGAGGCGCACAGCAGAACACTCTCTTTACAATAAGAAACCTTGACAGGAATGTTTTTGACCCGGTTCTGATTTCAGGTACAGGAGGAATTCTGGATAAAGAAGCAAATAAGATAAAAGATGCAAAAATATATTTTATTCCTGAGCTTGTAAGAGAAATAAATCCTTTAAAAGATATTATAGCCCTTTTAAAACTCACAAAAATCCTTTATGCTGAAAAGCAAATTAGCATTCAGCAGTCAGCATTCAGCACTCAGTTCTCCGAACTTAAAACTCAAAACTCAAAACCCAAAACTTTTAACATGCAACATGCAACACACAACCTTAAACAATCTGCTACTCCCATCATCGTTCATACCCATAGTTCCAAAGCTGGGATTTTAGGGAGATGGGCTGCAAGGCTTGCAGGGGTTCCTATTACTATCCATACTTTTCACGGCTTTGGATTTAATGATTATCAGAGATTTTTAAAAAGAAATCTTTTTTTATTTCTTGAGCGCTTCACAGGGAAAATAACATCTCATTTCATCTGTGTTTCAAAATCTAATATTGAGAAAGGGGAAAGGCTTGGAATCTTTTCAGGTAAAAAAGTTTCCCTGATAAGAAGTGGGATTGAGATTGACAAGTTCAGGAATTCAAAAAATATAATCCCACTTAGTCCCCCTTTATCAAAGGGGGATTCAGGGGGATTATTAGTAAAAAAATTAGAAGAATTAAAAATAAAAAATAACATCCCGATAGTTGGAATGATTGCCTGTTTTAAACCCCAGAAAGCACCTCTTGATTTTATAAAGATAGCAGCAAAGGTAAAAAAAGAAGTTGAAGCTAAATTTGTCATTGTCGGTGATGGAGAACTGCGGGAAAAAATTGAAGCCGAAATAGAAGAATCAAATCTCAAAGATGATGTCATCCTTGCAGGATGGCAGAAGGATATCCCACAGGTTTTGAAATGCTTTGACCTTCTTTTACTGACATCTTTATGGGAAGGTTTGCCGCGTGTAATTCCTGAAGCTGTAGCTTCAGATATTCCTGTAATTGCCACAGATGTAGACGGTGTAGATGAAGTCATAAAGGATGGAGTTAATGGCTATCTATTAAAGCCACACAATATTGACGGATTCTCAGAAAAAATTGTCTATCTTCTGAAAAATAAAACCGTACTTGAGGGTTTCACAAAAACAGGAAAGGAAGTTTTAGCTGAATTTGATATAAATGAAATGGTAAAAAAACAGGAAATGCTTTACCTTTCGTTTTTTGAAAATGCATAGCGAGCGCTCTCACCAATATTTGACATTCGCTTATTTATCAATTATAGTTTTTGCAAAGATAAAAAGGAGGCTTATGTATGGATTCTAATTTTAAAAAAACTTTTTCAGGAATTATTTTTTTATTTTTAATTCTTCTGATATTTTCCTGCTCAAAACAAGATAAAGCAGAATTATCAACTGATTTAATTGCAAAACCTGCACCTTATTTTACCCTTCCGGACATTAACGGGAAAATGATAAACTTCAATGATTTTAAAGGAGAGATTCTGATTCTTAATTTCTGGGCAACATGGTGCCCGCCGTGCAGGGAGGAAATACCAAATTTTCAGGACCTCTATGCCCTGCACAAAGGGAAAGGGCTTGAGATAATCGGGATTTCTCTTGACCAGGGTGGTATAATGGCTGTGAAGCCCTTTGTTGAGGCTAACAAAATCAGCTATACCATCCTTATAGGCAGCGAAGAGGTTACAAATGCCTATGGCGGGATTATAGGTATTCCAACAACCTTTGTAATTGACCGCAAGGGAAATATAGCAAGAAAATATGTGGGATATGTTGACAAAGAGGTTTTAGAAGAAGATATTAAGAAGTTGATGTAAATAATGGATTAGTTTCAGGTTTAAAGTTTCACGTTGTGGTTTATAAGTATAAATTAAAATTTTCAACTTTAAACTCGAAACCTGAAACTAATTTTTAGGCTTAACGATTGCTAAAACATAGTGGTCAAAGTCGATATACTTTTTCGCCACTCTTAATATATCCTCAGATGTAACTGCTGAAATATTACCAGCATATTTTTTATATGAATCAAAGCCAAGCCCGTATCTTTCACTAAAGGCAATCTCAGAAGCAAGGGCTCCCCTTTTCTGCAATCCTATTTCAAAATTTCCAATCATCGATTTTTTAGTCCTCTCAAGCTCTTCATCACCTACTTTTTCATCTGTTAATTTCATGAGCTCATTTTTTATTCCTTCAATAGCTTTATCAATTTTCTCAGGGCTTGTTCCAATGTATGCAGCCAGAAATCCTTTATCCATACGGCTTTGATTTATTGATGTAACTGAATAGGCAAGGCTCTGTTTGTCACGGAGTTCTATGAAGAGTCTTCCACCCTGTCCTGACAAAATATTGCTTAAGACCTCCAGTGCATACTTGTCTGGGTCGTGATTATCAACGCCAAGAAACCCGAGCAGGATATGTGCCTGTTTTTTTTCTTTGTAAATTGTTGAGCTTTTATTTGTTTCAGGTAGTAAAGGTTTTGAAATCTCAGGAACTGAAAAAATTCCTTTCTTTAAGTTTTTAAAAGCATTTTCTACCTTTACTGAAATATCATCTAATTTAATATCCCCGACAACTGCAAAAACAAGATTTTCAGGCACAGTAAATTTTTTATAAAATTCGGAAAGGTCTTCTTTCTTAATACTGCTGATACTTTCTTTTGTACCAAGCATATCTCTGCTATAGGGATGTTTCTGGTAAAGAGTCTGGTTAAATAGGTTGGATACAAGATGAGTCAGTTCATCATCCTGATTCTTTATGGTTAAAAGTATTTCCTTCTTTTTTTTCTCAAATTCTGATTTATCAAATGATGGATTTAAAATAACGTCAGATATTAAATCAAGCCCTTTATCAAGAAATCGGCTGAGCAGCTTTGCTTTTACCCCAAAACTGTCTTTTCCTGAAAAGGCATCAAGACTTCCAGCAATTGATTCAACTTCTTTTGCTATGTCAGCAGCGCTTCGGGTCGTAGTTCCCTTTGTAAGCATTTCAGCTACAAAATTTGAAATGCCGTTTTTATTTTCAGGTTCAAACCGTAAACCTCCGAGAAAAACAGCATCAATTGCAACTATTGGCATTTCGTGGTCTTCTTTAATCAGAAGCGTTATGCCATTTGGCAAGATTTTTTTAATTATTTCCCCAACCCTGATATCTGCTGTTTTTTCTATTGGAGTTTTCTGGAGCTCTTTTTCTGCCTCTGTGGCAAGAGAGATTATTTCCTGCGACATGATATTGTTTTCTCCTGTCTGCGGAGCAAGAACAGAGGCTGTCAGATTGGTATTGTTGAAATATTTTTCAGCAACCCTTTTTATGTCAGCAGCAGTAACATTCTTTATTGCTGTAATATATTTTTTTTCAAAATCAAGGCCTCCTGCAATTGTTTCAAAATAACCAAGCTTTCCTGCCTCTCCCTGTACGGTTTCCCTGTCATATATAAAATCACTCTCAAGAATTAATTTTGCCTTATCAAGCTCTTCTGCGTTCACTTCTTTTATTTTCAGAAGATAAACTTCCTTAAGAATTGGAACTACTGCCCCTTTTATCTTCTCCTTTTCAAGAGCTGCTCCAACCAAAAACAATCCGGGATATTTTGGAGTCATTGAATAGGATGAGACAGAATTCACAAGATTTAAATCAGACTTTATCTTCTTATATAACCTTGAGCTTTCTCCCTGACCAAGAATTATCGAGAGAACATCAAGTGCCGGAACATCTTCGTGGTTTAATGCAGGAATATGGAATCCAAAATTAAGGTTTGCCTCTTTTATATCATCATATGATATTTTGGTTCTGATATTCGTTTGTTCCGGCTCAACAGGAATTTTTCTTTCAGGTAATATTGATGGTTTGAAGTCAGCAAAGGAGTTTTTAATCTTCTGAAGAGCTTTTTCTGTTTTAAAATTTCCAACCACCACAAGCACCATATTGTTCGGTACATACCAATGCCTGTAGAAATCTATTATATGCTCTCTTGTCAGGCTTCTGACGGTTTTTTCATATCCGATGATTGGACGTCTGTAAGGATGCTTCTCATAGGCTGTTCCAAGAAGTTCTTCGTAAGCTCTGGATGAGGGTTCATCTTTTCCCATTTTCAGCTCTTCAAGAATGACTAATTCTTCTTTTTTAAGTTCCTCAGGATCAAATGTTGAATTTTGGATAGCATCTGAAATAATATCAAGACCTGTATCAAAATAGCGGCTTGCAATTGCAAGATGATAGACTGTCATATCAGTTGAGGTATATGCATTGATATATCCTCCTGCCTCATCTATCTCCTTTGCAATTCCTCCAACACCTCTTTTTTTGGTTCCTTTAAAAAGCATATGCTCAAAGACATGGGCAATTCCTGCCTCGTCATCTTTTTCATATACGCTTCCAACATTTACCCACATATTAAAAGCGACTACAGGGGATGAATGGCTTTCCTTAAGGATTACAGTTAAGCCGTTATCAAGGATTACTTTCTGAATTTCTTCTCCCTGCTGGGCATGGGAGAGAGGTGAAAGGGATATTATAAAGAGTATTGTAAAAATAAATAAGTATAACTTTTTTCTATACATTTAATTAAACCTCCAAAGTTTTTAATGACAGTCCTTGACAGGTTGACCGAGAACTCCTTTTGAGTCAGCTAAATCCCCCCTACCCCCCTTTTGACAAAGGGGGGACTGGGGGAATTTTTACCACTTAACCCTTGACCCTTTTGGGCGAGTCACCGACTCGCCCCTTAAATATATAAGCCTACAGTCTTTGTCAAGATATGGAAATGATTTTCTTGCAATTTTAAATTTTCATCAATATGATTTTGTTTGTCAGGGGGGTTTTGAAAATTTAGAAACAGGTTGTTACAGGCTAACCAAGAATTCCGTGTCTGTCATTGCGAGCTACCAAAGGGAGCGTGGCAATCTCTTTAATAACAACGACATTTTTGAGATTGCTTCGTCGCTGTCGCTCCTCGCAATGACATTCTCGGTCAACCTCTGAAGGTCTGTTTCTACATATATTTTTTTTATCAGAGAAAAAACTCCATGTTACAGAATACGCTGGAAGCAAATGACAAACAGATTAACCAGTTGGTTTATGAGTTGCTTCATATTTCCCCTTGACATAATCTAATAAATCCAGTTAATATATGAACAAAACAATTGCTCATATGAACAAATTAATTGAACAGTAATCAGGAAGAATATGCTGGAACCACTTTTACAATCAGAAAAAAAAGAAAAAATCCTTTTGTTTATTTACACAAATAACGAATCCTATCCAAGAGAAATCGCAAGGGTGTTTAAATTCAATATAAATGCTGTAAGAAACCAGTTGCTAAACCTTGAAAAAAACGGTGTTCTATACAGCAAACTAAAAGGTAAGGTTAGGTTGTTTGGGATTAATCCAAGATATCCTTTCAAGAAAGAATTAGAAGCACTTCTTGAAAAAGCACTGAAATTTATACCTGCCGATGAGAAAGAAAAATTTTATACTCGCCGTTTACGTCCCCGCAGAACAGGAAAACCAATATAAATGAAAGCCAAAGAATTAAAAAACCTGTCAGTCAAAGAACTGGCAGCTTATATTTCTGAATACTTAAGGAAAAATGATATTGAAGTAGTTTTAACCGGAGGGACATGTGTATCTATTTATACAAAAAATAAACATGTATCATTAGATTTGGATTTTGTTGTAACAAGATACATTGATATTAAAAAGATAAAGGAATTATTGGGAAAAATCGGTTTTAAAGAGAAGGGGAAACATTTAAAACATAATAATATAGAATATTTTATTGAATTCATTCCACCACCTCTTTCTGTCGGTGAAGAAACTGTAAAGAAGATTATAGATATTAAAGTTAAGAAATATATACTCAAACTTCTTTCTCCTACTGATTGTGTGAAAGACCGCCTTGCAGCTTTTTATCACTGGAATGACCGACAGGCGCTTTCTCAGGCTTTGATGGTATGCAAAGAACAGGAAGTTAATTTAAACGAACTGAAAAGATGGTCAAAAAACGAAGGAATGATGAATAAGTTTTTGGATTTTAAAAAAGAATTTAATAACATGTAGCTAACAGGTTCTGTCTCTATTTTTGTCTTAGAAATAAAATTAAGAAGACAGAAAATTTTCTATCTCTTTTACATAAGCAGGATACAATTTTTCAGTCATTTTAACTGCGTTAAAAACTATTGAATGCTCCAGTAAATCATATTCGTGCACAAGTCTGTTTCTTAGTCCTGCTGATGGAGCAAGTCTTTCTGCTAACTCAACTGAAATTATTTTAATCTCACCCATTTTGATAAAGCTTTCATAATAGTCATCTGGGACTTTACTCCCTGTCTGGACAATAATATGAGTATTTATATCAATTGCAGCTTCAATCAATTCTTGTAAGAGCCTTTCTGTGGCTTTTCTTTTATACACATCCTTGAGATATTCTTCATTGGTCAAATCCGTTATTGGATTAAGAAGCTTAAGATTTTCTATTATAATAGCAATTTTTTTTCTGATAACCTCTTTCTCTAACGGACTCATTATAGT
>Ga0154744_1191_pt1 | contig 12994 bp, 9 predicted proteins | sample Rifle2008BG16ft_FD_105752 | JGI IMG/M metagenome (GOLD analysis project Ga0154744, IMG submission 105752) | Candidatus Schekmanbacteria bacterium RBG_16_38_10 | reverse complement strand
CATTTCTCATTTATCTTAGGATTATATTTCATCGTGCAGCTACCCAGGGGATAGAAGTTAGTATCTATGGACATATTCCTATGCGATAACTCTGTATAGTGCCTGACCAACTCAAGCTCGCTTACCTCTGGCAGGCGCGCTGGCTTAGCGCGGAGATATTTAGCTGGGATAATCTCTTCTACTTTCTTTTTCTCAACGTCAAGTCGTGGCAGTTGATACGCTCGCCGTCCAGAACGACTCTTCTCGAATATGAGAGGAGTATTTATAAGCAGCTTCATTTTAGGAGAATCAGGATTGGGCATATTGCCTCCCTGATGGGTTGGGTTTCCCTCTATATCTAATTTTATATTCGTAGCCATACATTCGTTGTATTAACTTGCTGATGCAAGCACATCAACCAATCTATCTATCTCATTCTTAGTAACCTTTTCAGTTATTGTAATGAGGAGCGAATTAGCTAAACTTGGATAATCCTTACCAAGTGCAATTCCTGCTAATATATTTTCATTACGAAGGAGTTCCGAAACAATCTCCTCTGCGGAGGTATTGGAAAACTCTACTACCAACTCATTAAAGAATGGAGCGGTGAACTTCACATTGATGCCTTTCCCTATTAATCTCTGTTTTAGATAGTGCGTTTTGAGAAGGCACTGTTCTGCTACTTCACGAAAACCTTCTTTGCCGAGCGCGGATAAATATATGGCAGTACGGAGGGCAAGCAATGATTGGTTCGTGCAGATATTGGATGACGCTTTTTCTCTGCGGATGTGCTGTTCCCTCGTTTGCAGAGTAAGAACAAAGGCGCGTTTACCATCCGCATCTACGGTCTCGCCGACTATCCTACCTGGAACAGAGCGAATCAACTCCTTTTTAGTGGCTATAAAACCGATGGTGGGACCACCTAAGAATGGCTCTATGCCGAACGGCTGACCGTCACCTGTAGCAATATCAAATCCTGCCTCACCTGGCGATTTTAATATGGCAAGAGTAGTAGGATTAGATGATGAAATAGCAAGCATCCCGTTTCTATGAGAAAATTCTGCAACAGCATCCATATCCTCTATCACGCCAAAGTAGTTTGGGCTCTGGACAACAATACAAGACGCATCCTTAGCATACCGTGATGTCTCACCAGAAAACGTTGTTTGTCCACTCCCTTCATCATAGGGCAGTTCGACTATCTCTATGTTTATATTCTGCAGATACGTTCGTATAACTCTTTTATAATCTGGATTTAACGCTGCGGACAGGAGCACAAGATTCTTATCAGTTTGCGAGATCGCAACTGCAATAGCTTCGACAAGTGCAACTGCCCCATCGTAGTGAGAAGCATTAGAGACGTCCATCCCTGTCAACTCACAAACCATAGTTTGATATTCAAATATCGCCTGTAGTGTGCCTTGAGACGCCTCCGCCTGATAAGGTGTATAGGCGGTAGCAAATTCACCACGAGATGATAGGACATCAACAATAGAAGGAATCAGATGACTGTAAGAGCCGCCGCCAATAAATTTCAACATATCCTGCCTATTATAATTAGCGTTTTTCATGCCCAGAGATTGTGTTAGATTTATAAGCTCATGCTCGGATAAAGGAACAGGAAGGTTGAGCCGTCTTTTTAGCTGTAGATTCTCAGGTATAGGTAAGAATAACTTATTAACTGTCTCCACCTGAATGGCGGATAACATTGCTTTTACATCATCCTCGGTATGCGGTGTATAATTCATTAACGAGACCAATTCACGTTAGTATGTGCATTATACAAAATCATCTTCATCAACATCATCATCTGAAGAACCGTCTTCGCCATCTTCCTTTTCAAGTTTTATAAAGTCGGCATACTCACTCGAACTCATAAGTGTATCCAACTCAGACATATCTCCAACTTTAACCTTCATAAGCCATCCTTCTTCGAATGGTTCGTCTGAAAGTATTTCGATGTTATCAACAACACTTTTATTAACTTCTATTACCTTACCACCAATAGGGGCTATAAGCTCTGCCACTGTTTTAACGGACTCTATCTCGCCAAAGGAACTACCTTGTTCTATCTTCTCACCAACTTTTGGCAGTTCGATATGCACCAGGTCGCTGAGCTGTTTTACGGCGTAATCTGTAATCCCAACTACCACATCTTTACCTACGAGCTTCACCCACTCATGTGTTTCAGAATATTTCAGATCGCGAGGCCTCATATTACCTCCATAAAAAATAATATACTACATAGTTTTTCTACTACACTCTCTTATCAAAAATGCGTGTAACAATCTAAAAACAAATGGATAGGATTTCAAGCTTTTCTGGTATAAAATGGCAACTTAACTATCACTATATACTCTCTCTTACCGCGAATGTCCACTTGTAACCTTGCACCAATACTTGCGTATTTAGTATTTACATAGCCCATACCTATCGATTTTTCAAAGGTGGGAGAGAACGTACCACTTGTAGTAAAGCCGACCTGTTGAGAATCATTATAAATAGACATCTCTGGACGAGGTATCCTCTTTGATAGGAGTTCAAAACCAATAACCCTCCGCGTTAAACCGTTTTCCTTAATTCTCATCAATGCTGCCTTACCTACATAATCTTCCTTATCAAAGGATATAGCAAATTCTAATCCTGCTTCAATCGGTGTAATCTCTTCATTTATTTCTTGACCGTATAGCGACATCCCCGCCTCTAATCTTAATGTATCTCTTGCACCTAAGCCAATGGGACTAATATTATACTGTTTAGCACCATCAATAATCAGCCGCCATATCTCTTCAGCATATTGGGATTCAAAGAACAACTCAAATCCATCTTCTCCAGTATAACCAGTCCGTGCAATTATGGATTCTACTTTTGTATTATGTGAAGCAATATTAAGACCATCTTTAGTAAACCTATAATACTTTAACGCTGACAGATCAATATTAAATACGCTCTTCATCATTGCCTCTGATTTAGGACCCTGTATAGCAATAAGTGCTATTTTCATCGTCATATCATCTATATTAACAGCTACACCGCCTCTATTTTTGTCGAGCCAACCTAATATCTTATTACGATTAGATGCGTTAACTACTAACATATATTTGTCTTCGTCCTTATACACGATCAAGTCATCTAAAATGCCCCCCTTTTCATTTAGAAAGAAGCAATATTTTGCCGTTCCAACTTTAAGTTTCGTTATGTCAATGGTTAAAAGTCGCTGTAAAAATCCATTTGAATCCTTACCACTTATGAAAATTCTACCCATATGACTTAAATCAAATATGCCAACGTTCTTGCGAACGTTCCTATGCTCATCTATAATACCTACATACTGAAGTGGCATATCCCATCCATGAAAATCCACAACCTTCGCTCCAGCGTTTAGATGTAATTGATATAACGGAGTTCTCATAGTTAATAATATTGCTATTGTTTAATCATTGTGCTACCTTGTTCAGATTCAACAAACACGCCCATCTTCCTATATTTCTCGTATCTACGACTTAAGAGTTCATCTATATTAGTGCTTTTAACCTCTTCTAAATATTTTAATAAATATGTTTTAAGTGTATTAGCCATCTTAATAGAATCCCTATGCGCACCTCCGAGAGGTTCAGGAATTATCTCATCAACTATGCCAAGCTTCAGTAGATCCTGAGGGGTAAGCTTTAGCGCCTCTGCTGCAAGCGGTGCTTTAGAACCATCACGCCATAATATAGCAGCACACCCCTCCGGTGATATAACTGATAGGTAGGCATTTTCAAGAATAGATAACTTATCCGCTACACATATGGCAAGAGCTCCACCCGAGCCACCCTCTCCTATTACAATACTTATTATAGGTGTCCTCAACTTAGACATCTCGAATAGATTCTTAGCTATAATATTCGCCTGCCCTCTCTCCTCAGCACCTATACCCGGATATGCCCCAGGTGTATTAACTAACGTTACTATAGGCAGATGAAACTTTTCTGCAAACTTCATTTTCTCCAACGCCTTTCTATATCCTTCCGGATGTGGACTTCCAAAATTGCAAGCAACCCGCTCTTTTGTAGTTTTACCTTTTCTATGTGCTATAAGCATAAGTTTATACGACTTCCTTTCAGTTCCAGTTGAGGTATGCTCTACAGATGTAGGTTGTTGCTCAGTCACTTTACATAAGCCACATATTATTGCCTTGTCATCGCCATAAGCCCTATCGCCATGTAATTCAACAAAATCCTCAAATACCGTACCAATGTAATCTAACACTTCCGGCCTATTGGGATCACGGGCAATCTGGACCATCTGCCAAGGAGTAAGTTTAGAAAATACTTCCGCCTTTTTCTGTCTACTACGTTCGCGTAGCTTCTCAACTTCTTCTGATAGGTCTATCCCTGTCTTTTTAGATACGCTCTCAAGCTCAGATATCCGTGCCTCTAATTCCTCTATTGATTTTTGAAAATCTGAACTGCTATCTTGCGTTTTTCCTTTACTCATAACAAACACCGTTTATCTTACTTTTACAGATGCCACTTGTCCCAACCTTGATGTAAATCTATAATATACGTTATCACAATTGCAGAGCTATTATCTAATTTATACACAATTATTCAAGAGAATAGTGTTTGACCTTAGACGCTCAAACTACTATAATTGCAAGAGGTAATATCTTATAATAAACTAAATAAATGCTTTGGCGCATAGAAATCCACAACATACCAGAAATATTAGACCATACTACAACTAATTCATTAAATCAATTACGACAAATAGGCTTAGATGTCCAGTTCTTAGAAGTAATTCCCATATACCTACTCGACGGTTCAATTGATGAAACGAAAGTCATAGATATAGCAGATAAGTTACTTACAGATAAAGTAACACAGCAATTCAAAGTGTATAAAGCATCTGAAACAAGCAACACAAATAGTACAAACTATAAGATTGTCCTGATATTTAAGAAGTCCGGCGTAACGGATCCTGTAGAAGCGAGCACCAAAAAAGCTATAAAGGATATTGGCTTAGAAGTAAAAAACGTTCGTAGTGGAACCAAATATGTTCTTAAATGCAGTGCAACTGACTCGGATATACGTTCTGCATTCTCAAGAACGCTCGCAAATGATGTTATTGATGAAATATATATTGGTGATAAAAGCTTTACAGAAGTTTCCTTAGGTAATAAATACGAATTTAATCTAACAGAAATACCATTTCTTAGTGCCACTGAGAGTGAGCTTATCAATATAAATAATGAACGTTGTCTATCACTTACTGTAGAAGAGCTTAACGCTATAAAGAAATATTTTAGTTCTATAAGACGGAATCCTGCTGATGTGGAGCTTGAAACAATAGCCCAGACGTGGAGTGAGCATTGCAAACACAAGACCTTTAATAGTGAAATAGTATATAGAAAAGAGACAATACCTAACCTGCTGAAGGATACTATAATGAAGGCAACCAATGTAATAAATAAACCGTGGTGTGTCTCTGTCTTCAAGGATAACGCAGGTATTATAGAGTTTGATGAAAATTATAACATCTGCTTCAAGGTAGAGACACATAATCATCCATCAGCAATAGAACCGTATGGAGGTGCAAGCACAGGACTGGGAGGGGTTATAAGGGACTGCCTTGGGTCTGGCCTCGGTGCTAAACCAATATTAAATACAGATGTATTTTGTGTTGGTTTGCCAAATACACCATCGCAAGCCATACCACCCGGGACTATACATCCTCAGAGGTTACTTCGTAATATTGTAAGCGGTGTCAGAGATTATGGTAATCGTATGGGGATACCCACAGTAAATGGCGCAGTATTCTTCGACGAAAGATACATAGGTAATCCTCTTGTATACTGCGGCACAGTAGGGATACTACCCAGAAATAAAACAGAAAAGTATACTAAAAGTGGTGACCTAATAGTACTTGTAGGCGGTAGAACTGGCAGGGATGGTATCCACGGTGCTACATTCTCTTCTACAAAACTTACTGAAAAATCAGAAGATGTCTCGAGCAGTGCTGTTCAAATAGGAAACGCTATAACTGAGAAAAGAATGTTAGATACTATACTACAGGCAAGAGATAAGGACCTGTATGACTGCATCACAGATTGTGGCGCAGGAGGGTTATCATCGGCTGTAGGAGAGATGGGAAAAGATCTGGGTGCTATTGTTGACTTAGAGAAAGTGCCGCTAAAATATGAAGGATTGTCATATTGTGAAGTATGGATCTCTGAGGCACAGGAGCGAATGGTACTATCGGTCCCAGAAAGAAACATCAATGAACTACTTGCTATATTCTCAGCAGAAGATGTAGAGGCAACTGTCATAGGTAGATTTACAGATGATAAAAAGCTAACACTGATATATAAAGGTAACACAGTCGGTAATTTAGATATGGATTTCCTTCACGATGGACTCCCTAAATCCACTAAGAGCGCAACTTATACTAAAGTAGATACCTCCAATATAACTAAGATTACTGCACAATCAAACTATGGCACTGTGATAAATGATATCCTATCAAGCTACAATATATGCTCCAAAGAGTGGGTTATTCGACAATATGACCACGAAGTTCAAGGAAGTAGTGTAATAAAACCGCTCACCGGCATAAAGAACGATGGGCCAAGTGATGCCGCTGTTATCCGCCCTCTACTAAATTCCTATAAAGGTATAGTTGTTGCAAATGGTATGAACCCCATATATGGTGATTTAGACACATATTCTATGGCAGCATCTGCTATTGATGAGGCGATACGGAACGTTGTTGCTGTAGGAGGGAATCCAGAAAGAATAGCGATTTTAGATAACTTCTCGTGGGGCAATCCAGATAATCCAGAGATACTTGGCGCCCTTGTAGAAGCAGCCAAGGCATGTTATGGTGTAGCAGTATCATACCAAACACCTTTTATCTCCGGGAAAGATAGCTTACACAATGAGTTTATATCAGCGGGCAGAAAAATATCCATACCACACTCCCTATTAATATCAGCAATTTCTGTTATAGATGATGTAAGAAAATGTGTTACTATGGATATCAAGAACATAAACAGCATTATATATATATTAGGATTGACAAAATCAGAACTCGGTGGCTCGCATTTCTGCCTTGTCACCAACAACGAAGCAAATTCTGTACCACGGGTAGATACTACTCTTGGTAAAAAAATATTCAACGCACTATATAGAGCCATTTATGATGGTCTTGTGAGTGCTTGCCACGATTGCTCTGAAGGCGGATTAGCTGTAACATTATCAGAAATGGCTTTTGCTGGGGAAATCGGTATGTTGATAGACCTTTCTAAAGTTCCTATATCTGATGAGGTAAAAGAGGACTATGAGGTATTATTCTCTGAATCCAACTCCCGTTTCGTTGTAGAGGTGAAGGAAGATAATCGTATAGCGTTTGAAAAGATTATGAGAGATATCCCCTATGCTACTATAGGTAAAACAGTAGTAGAACCATATCTTTCAGTAAAGGGGTTATCTGGCAAGATTCTATTAGAAGAGAAGTTATCCGACCTAAAAGAGTCATGGCAGAAACCTCTCCGATGGTAACTTTATGACAAAGCAACCAAAAGCACTAATAATACGGGCGGCGGGAACTAACTGCGATAATGAGACCAAGTATGCTTGCCAGAAAGCAGGGATAGAGGGCACAATATTATATGTGGGAAGATTACTTGAAACCCCACTTATACTGCATAACTACCATCTCTTCATAATACCTGGCGGCTTTACGTATGGTGATGACCTCGGGGCAGGCAAGATTCTTGCCAACGAGTTAAGGTTCATACTATACGACCAGCTAAACAAGTTTATATCTGATGGGAAGCTTATCCTCGGTATCTGCAATGGCTTCCAAGTTCTCGTAAAGGCAGGACTGCTTAACTATCCAGATAAAACAACATCTAAAATGGACGAACAATCTATAACTATTATATCCAATGACTCATGTAGATTTGAGGATAGATGGGTTTATTTAAAGGTTTGTTCTCAAAAATCCGAATTTATTAGAGTAGAGGAAGTATTTGAACTACCTATTGCACATGGAGAGGGAAAGTTCTTTGTAAGTAATAAGGGTGTATTAGATGGCCTTGAAAGGAATGAGCAGATTATTCTGAAATATGTGAATTCCCGGGGTGAGGAGGATGGCTATCCGTTTAACCCTAACGGATCTATGGGAAGCATAGCTGGAGTAAGTGACCAGACAGGCAGAATCTTGGGGTTGATGCCCCACCCAGAACGATATGTAGATCCACTCCAACATCCCCATTGGAATAGAAAAGTTAATAAAGGAATCAAGTTGGAAGATATTAAACCAGATGGGCTGAAACTATTTGAGAACGCCACTAAGTATATAAAGAATAAGTTGTTATGAAAAATATATCTACTTTGCTGATAGTAATGCTGGTTATAGCTACTATCTGCTCCTGCCAGCAATTAAAACAAAAGCAAGAACCCCAACCAGTAAATCCAAGTAATAAAGAAATTCTAATTCCTCAAGTTAAGAAAGGATATAACAACGAACCGCAGACAATCTATACAAACAATAGGTATATCAACGTAACTACAGATAAAGCAGATTTAGATGGGATGCTGGGCATAGAACTCTGGCATACGACAGATGGTGGAGAAAATTGGGCAAACCACGGCTTAGTAGAGGGGAAACCGGACGTCCTAAAGTTTCTTGCACCTACGGATGGCAAATATGGTTTTCTAAAGGTCATTGTCGATAAAGATGGTAAACGTTCAATCACGCCAAAGTATGGTATAAAACCTGAGATTTTTGTAGTAGTAGATACGACTCCACCCGTCGTAGAACTATTAACACCAAATGGTGGAGAAATATTCACCGCCGGTGCTACTACAGTAATTACTTGGATAGGCGAAGATGCTAATCTTCTACCAAATACAGTAAGGATTGAAGTGTCCTCTAACAACGGCAAGAATTGGATATTAATAAGCAGGGATGAATCCAATGATGGCAAATATTACTGGGACATACCACGCACCTCGAGTCAGGAATACAGGATAAAGGTAACTGTCTCAGATATAGCAGGCAACGTTTCATCAGATGAATCAGATGCAAATTTCATAGTAGATGGCTTACCACCGGAGGCACGAATAGTAGGACCTGCTACTTCTAACAAGCAAGAAGTTGAGATACGCTATATAGCAAATGATGTAGGCGGCGCCGGTTTAGGAAATATAAAACTATATTATACTATAAATAACGGCACGACATGGGAATATTATGGAGAAGATAATGATCTGACATCACCTATAAAATTTAAAGCACTCGACGGCATATACGGTCTAAAAGTGGTAGCAGTCGATAAAAAAGGTAATGCAACAGAAACGCCAGTAGCAGGCACTCCCCCACCATTTACAGTAACTATTGATTCTACTCCCCCACAAATTCAGCTTATCACCCTTAACGATAAGGCGACTTATGCTGGAAATTTCTCATACGATATAATATGGACCGCAAAAGATAATATACACATACCAACCAATTCTATCTCACTATACTATTCCGATGATAAAGGCACCTCTTGGAAAGAGATAGTAAAAGATATTGAAAACAACGGCGTCTATAAATGGACAACACCAAACAGTAATGGCGACAAATACAGGTTAAAAATAAAGGCATACGACCTTATGAAAAATACGAGTGAAGTAATATCTGACCCATTTACTATAGATACACGTATTCCTGAAGCTGTCGCTATAGGACCAAAGAAAAGCTCAGTAAATACTGTGAGTTTAGAATATTCAATCAAAAACAGCGGAACTTCACCAATAAAAGAAATAACCATCTGGATAACCTATGATGATGGTAAAACCTGGGCAAGGATTGGTGAAACTAATAATGTCTCATCACCTTATATATTCACAAAGAACGACGGAACGTATGGCTTATATGTAACTTGTGTTAGCGAACTTGGGCTAAAAACAGAGTCCTCCCAAAAACCACCTACAGAAGGCACATCACCACAACTAACCTTAACTATAGATTCGTCCCCGCCACAACTTACTATGCTAAACTTCGATAAAGGCGGATATTTCAAAGGCGGAGAGCGAAAAGATATACTGTGGGATGTAAAAGAACAAAACCCAGATTTAGAAGGTCTCACAATATTATATTCCCCTGATGGTGGAACAAGATGGGAAGAGGTAATGTCAAAACTTGATATTAGGAGCGGAAAGTATGGATGGACTATACCAAACAAATCAAGCAAGACATCGTTCCTAAGATTTATAGCTATAGATACGCTCGGCAATAAGACAATAAAAGATTCGGAGAAACTATTTGTAGTAGATACAGACCAACCACAACTTAATATCACCAAAAAACCGCCGGTATCCAAATTTCACACCATAAATATATCATACGAGGCAACTGACGAAACATCTGGTATATCTAAAGTAGAGGTGTTTGGGAAAACTTCAGACGACTCCAACTACAAGAAATTGCTATCTGCTGTTAATATAACAGATAGTATCACAGTAGATGTAGATAAAGATGGCAAGTGGTCGTTCGCACTAATAGCCACCGATACCGCTGGCAATATAAGTAAGGAGCAGTCGTCAAATATGCCACCTGACTTTGAAGTCGTGGTAGATACCATTAAACCTAATGTAGAATTAAAACGCTTTAAGGCGCTGAATAATAAACCAACTTACATAAATACAAATGGCGAGATTGAATGGACGGCAACGGATACCGTCAGTAAAAAAGATAAACTGCTTATTCGCGTAGAGTATTCTGCAGACAGCGGCACGAGTTGGTATGTCATAAAAGATAGATTAACAAACGAAGGTAAGTTCTCTATGGCAGGTTATATGGACATCAGTAAAAAATACCGTGTAAAGGTTACGGCAACTGATGAGGCAGGTAATGAGGCATTCGACGAATCTGCTGATTTTGAACTAATGGATATACCTCTACCTCAGATTTCACTGCGAGGTATAACGGATGGACAAGTGATACCAGTAGAAAGCCCCTCCGAAATATCTTATCTTCTGACCAGCAACGAAAAGATACAGGATTTATTACTACAAATCAGACAAGTTGAGCCAGAACAAACGGACTGGAACAAAATAAAATTTGTAAGTGGAGAGAAACAACAGTTATTAGCACCATCTAAACCTGGCTTATATGCTATAAGAATTGCCGGGAAAGATAGCTATAATAGAGATATATACTCAAATGAAATAAGGATAAAAGTAATTGTACCTCCACTTGCTATAAAAGTAGCCACACCAGAAGTAAGGATTACTGTAGATGGCATTGCAAAATTAGATTGGAAGGCAACTGATGCAAAGATAGACCGCTCGAAGCTAACAGTGGAGATATCCCCAGATGGTATAAATTGGGAACAATCAAAAGCTGATATAGGGTTTGCTACGCTTACCATTATCCCGCCTTCTAAGGTAGGGAAATACTTCTTACGAATAAAATTAACAGGGCAGGAGAAACCTATATACTCGGATACAGTAACACTAATAGTCGAGGAAAAACCAGCTATAGAGCCATCTATACAGCTTGCAAGCTTTAGAGGCGGCGAAGTCGCCTATGCAGGCAATAGAAAGATAATATTCATAAACACACAAGGCGGTGTAAAGTTTGATGATATAACAATAGAACTATCCGACAAAAGCGGCGCAGAAGGCACTTGGAAAGCAATCTCTAAATCAGACCTGCAACCAATGACAGGAGGTTTCAATTGGACTATCCCAAACACGCCCGGCAAAAATTACCGCCTACGCATAACTTGGAAAGATGTAAGAAGTGGAAAGTTATACACTGATACCTCTGCAACCGACTTCACCATTGAGCAAGGGCAACCTACTGATATAGCTATAAAACTTATTGATATACCACTTAAAAACTTAAAAGGCGGAGAGCAAGTAATAGTAAACTGGACAAGTAGCGTAAAGGGCATTCAGAAAGTTGTAACGCTCTATCTATATACCAATGGTAGAGAATTAGAACAAATCGCCGCGGGCTTACCCTCAGAGGGCAGTTTTACCTGGACTACAAGGAAGATTGACTTAACTAACTGCGAAATAAGGGCAAAGTTGGAAAACGCAGGCGTAGTGAAATGGGACACCACGTCAAAGTTCACCATAGACAGCTCACCACCTGACTGGGATGCAAGTTTCCAACAGAGCGCTACAAAACGCGCTACATCAAAGTAAAGGCAGAGTTTGGGAAGTAGATTACCAGAGGTCATATTCCTTATCTAATACTTTATATTCGTAAAGTAGCTTCTTTGACCATTTTATAGCTTCTTTGCGATCTGCCTCATTAGATGGCACTAATATAACATACCTCTTAAAATCCTCAAAAAAGTTAGTGTCTGATTTGTATTGGGACATCAGAAATAAATACAATTTGCCATTAGTATCATAAACTGGAAACTTATTCAACGGCATATGCGGCTCTTCACCAATACCAGATGTGTGTATATAAAATAAAGGTATAATTGACGTTCTTGTATGGCGATAGCCGCGAGACCACTTATGCTGATGCTTATATCCAACTGTTTCGAGAAACTTATTTACTTCGCTTTCACGTATATCACCCACACGGAAAGATATCATAGGCACTATGTTTAGATACTGTCTTTGACTCCATGTCCCACATTCATCACAATAATAAGATGCAGTATGTATTTGTACCAAAAATCCTAATATAAGAACAACAAAAATTATAATTACAATTTTCACAATCTTATTCACCATAGCTATCCATAATTATACCACAAATTTTTCTATTGGTTATCAGATTATCTTGCGTATAATATCCTTATGAGCAAATTGTTTCTGCTCGGACCCACTGCCTCTGGAAAGCACAAGGTAGCTATGCTCGTAGCAGAGGAACTCAACGCAGAGATTATTTCCATCGACTCTATGAAGGTATATAGAGGAATGGATATCGGCACTGCCAAACCGCCAAAAGAAGATATGGCGAAAATCCCACACCATCTAATCGACACTATAGACCCGTCTGACATTTACAG
>Ga0154744_1049_pt1 | contig 14309 bp, 13 predicted proteins | sample Rifle2008BG16ft_FD_105752 | JGI IMG/M metagenome (GOLD analysis project Ga0154744, IMG submission 105752) | Candidatus Schekmanbacteria bacterium RBG_16_38_10 | reverse complement strand
ATCTAAACCTATCGCTGTGCAGGGTTTAGCATCAGTAAAACCATAGAAACCGTCTTTATCAAGCCCCATTAGAAGGTGCATCGCCTCTGATACAACATCTATATCCTGCTCTTTTTCCAACATCTCTGCATAAATAGTATTTATATGGTTGAGTTCTATCCCCTCTGAGAAGAACTTATTACCTCTCCTTAATATCAACCCAAGTTGCGTAGTCAACACACGAGGCGTAATACTATCACTGTTCCCCCAAGATGTATAGCCACACTGCATCGCATTCTGCATCACCTGCCTCAAAGAAGGTGATAGCCAATACAGCTTCAGAGGATATTCTAAATTATGTATATGAATCCTTCCTTCGAGATGCGCGTCTGCCACCTCTCTACTAAATATCTCCTGCAAAGCATACTGCCTCATTGTGCTCTCACCTATCGTTAGGCAGAGACGCTCTGGATCAAGCTCCAGAGAGGAGGAAGATGAGGTAGCCGACTCTGTAGAATTTATATACGTGGAGCCATCAACACCTATAAGGTGCTTTATATCATACTTTGGGACACCGATAACTAATTGCTTGCGTAATTTAGAGCTAAAGCCCCTACTCAATAATTCGTAGTTTACCAATTCCCTTATTAACGAAGTTGGTATCCTCCCATTGTTATTATCAAGCTTAAATATCTTTTGCTCAACAACAGTGGCAATCTCATTAGCCATATCTTCTGATACACCCGCTTCCTTCACTAATGCAGATGCTATCTTACTTCTGTTCCAGCTCGACACACTATCACGGGTAGTACCATCTACCAATATGTTGGTATGGAATAGTTCTTCACCCTTAGTCCATTCACCTGCAACGTCTCCATCTCGCCCTTTGCCTTTATCAATTCCATATCGTATGTATGCCTTTGCTATGTTCGAATTACCGGTCTCTATTAGTATCTTCTCAACCATTGCTTGCAGTTCTTCAGTCGTGGGAATACCTTTCTCGTAGTAGCGCTCTAAATATGTAGTAACCACATTAGCAAGGTCGCCTGCTACAAATCTATTATCATTACCAACGGCCTTTGCCGCCTTATATATTGCCTCCGAAAGTTTTTTATGATCATACGGAACTACATTACCGTCACGCTTCTTTATACTTTTTACTTTCTGCATAAAATATAATCTCTATCTTACTAACTGATTATAATACTTTCCTCCCCAACCAGATGTAGAGGTGGTTAAATACCTACTTCCTAACGGATTTTTTGCCTTTAACCTTAGCAGAGCTCCTTCTAACAACAATTGGCCTAACTTCTTTTGCTACCTCAACGAAATCATTCACATCCTTGAACGCTCTATAGTAGGATGCGAATCTAACGTATGCTACGTGGTCTAATTCTTTTAATTCCCTCATAATCATATCGCCTATATAACTGGATTTAACCTCATTACCGTATGCCTCATATATCTCCAGTTCTATCCTGCTAACAATGTCTTCCAAACGCTGAAACGGTATAGGTAATTTCTTACAGGCAAGCGTTAGTCCACTTAGTACCTTTTGTCTATCAAAGAGTTCTCGTCTGCCATCTTTCTTTACCACATATAGCTTTAGTTCATCCACTCTTTCGTAGGTCGTATAACGTTTATTACAGGATATGCAGAGACGACGGCGCCTAACCGCAGAACCTGCGCTTGATGAGCGAGAGTCCAATACCCTGTCCGCCTCCTTACCACAGAATGGACATTTCACGATTATAACTCCTTATAATGTATAAGAAAAATATCCCTTACATTATCATCACAATATAAAATGTCAAGGAAAAAGAAGTTTCACGTTACCTAATATCCAAATATTCTACTTACCTATACAGAACCGTTCAAATATCCTACTCAATATATCATCTGTCATAATACGTCCAGTTATCCCACCTACCAAATCAAGACAACAGCGTAAATCAAATGCTATAAATTCAATACTATCATAGTTAGAGTTAACCATCTGCCTCAATATTGCCACGGCTTTAGTTAAATTCGTATGTTGCCTACTACTGAGTGTAAAATGTGACCCAATATCCCTATGGAGTGAAACTGCATCTCGTACCCGCTCCTTCAAACAGTTAATTCCATCTCCTTTCAAAGCAGAAATAAATATGCAATCTGCAAGATTATCCTCTTCCGCCATCTTCCTTGCCATATCAGAGCCAATTTTATCTATCTTATTGATTACCACTATGTAGTTCCGTCCAGAAATCTCATCTATGAGCTTTCTCCAATTTCCAAGCTCACATACATCTACTATCAGGAGTATAACATCAGTGTCCAAAACACTACGTGTTATAGCTACTGCTTCTCTATTCAAAACCAATTGTGGAGCATAAGGTAATATTTGTGTTCCTAAAATCCCGACTGAATCTAAAAGACGAATACACAAATCATCTATTTGCAATAAACCAGATATAATATCTCTTGTGGTCCCAGCAACCTCACTCGTTATGGCATCACCATCTGGAATTAGCCGATTGAAGATCGTAGATTTGCCACTATTCGTAGGACCGAAAAGAAGAACAGTCGGAAGCTCTTGCTCTACATTTTGCAGCCGTGACTTATATAAAATAGATGAGAGACGCCCCAATATAGATTTGGACCGCCTCACAATATCGCTCTTAGAAACTATGCTTATATCCTCCTCAATAAAATCTATTGATGCCTCTACATCCGCACAGAGATTTATAAGTTCACCTTCTACTATCTTAATCTCGTTAGAAAATTCTCCCTTAAGTTTTCTCATCCCAGAGTGGAGTTGTGATTCTGAGGATGAATTTATAACCTCCATAACAGCTTCTGCCTGAGCCAAATCAACCCGTCCATTTAGAAATGCCCGCATAGTGAACTCTCCCGGCTCAGCAAGCCGTGCACCACAAAACACTACTGCTTCTAATACCATATTAAGAAGTGGCCGAGAACCAAATGTATGTATTTCCACCATATCCTCACACGTATATGTATGCGGCGCTCGGCTTATGAGTATATCTGCCTTTACTATGACATTATCAGGAGGAATTACAATAGCCACCTGCCCTGTTTTAGGGCTTTCTGATTTTGGATTTACTATTAAACCCGCAACTATCGTAATTGCCCTGCTACCACTCAGACGCACTATCCCTTTCATACCCTGTCCAACAGGACTCGATATGGCCGCTATAGTGTCGGTAAGATTCATATTTGGCTCACAGTTAATTATAATCTAATGAATAATGTTTTCAAGCTGGGACATCTTACAATAAAGTGTATTATGATAATGTGAAACTTTATAGCAGGTAATTAGCAATGTTTTATGTGTCAGCGGACAATTCCCTTATCTCTGCTTTAGATACTGCTTCAGCATCTCACAACTATCTTCAGTAAGCTCATCATACTTAAGTGCAAGTGCAAAATTGCTTTCGTTATCAGCAAATCTTGCCAAGTGGCAACGGCATTTGAAGCCATTTAGTATATTACTTACAATGTCTATAATTATACTACAGTGCTCGAGAGGAAGAACGGCTTTCTTTGTTCTTATATTTCTCAGCAACATACCGGAGAGAGAGACAACATCAATATCTGCAGTCCCTTCATCAAAGGTAGAGCCATTACCTATCACAATGACTATATTTGCCCTTATTACACCTTTTTTGCGAGGGGATTCACGCCTATCGGCAGTAACTATCGCCGGATGGAGGTAACCTAATTCCTTAGCCACCTTAAATACATGTTCAACTGTTTTCCTTGAAAAATGGTCTCGTGTATCTTTATTCAATATACGCGAGACAGAGCCCTGGTCAAGCTTACATGCTTTGGCAACATCTGCTTGTGTTATTTTTCCTCTCATAACTAAATCATGCCTTTATAAAATACTTCTTTATTATTCTCTGTTCTGCTATTGCCAAAACAGAGTTGGTTATGAAATACAAGCTTAAACCTGCTGCCAAGCCGTAAAACAGCATCCCCATAATGGGCCACATAAACAACATCATCCTCTGTTGTGTTCTTGCCTGCGGGTCAGGCGAGGCAGGTTGCATCAACATTTGAACTATAGATACTATCACCATAATTATTGGAAGCAGATTAAGGTCGCTTGTGCCAAGTATAGAGAATGGTAGTTGAGCAAGACGGTCTGGCTCAGAAAGGTCATTCATCCAAGACATAAAATGTGCCTGTCTAAAATCTATCGAGATGTCACACACGCTATACATTCCAAACCATACAGGAAGTTGTATAAGCATTGGCAAACAACCGCCGAGTGGATTTACACCATATTCCTTGAACATTCTCATCTGCTCCTGTGCAAATTTCTGTTTATCGTTCTTATACTGCTCCTTTAGAGCAAGAAGCTTGGGCTGTATTCTTTGTAACTTATACATAGAGACCTGTCCCTTCTTAGTAAGCGGAAACAGAAGAAGTCGGATCAGAAATGTAGTAAGTAGAATAGCAACGCCATAATTCCTAAATATATTGAAGAAGAAGTTCAATATACCCAGTATAGTAAATCCTATAAAATCAAAACCAGCATAATCCAATAGAAGTAACAACCCACTCTTCTGCTCCTCCAATTCGCTATAGTGTATTGGACCTGTATATATATTAAAACCATATACGTTATCGGCACCCGGCTGAAACTCTATTTCTACTGTCTTAAAACCGCAGGATACATTATTCCTTATAACATCTTTACCGCCATTATTAACGGCTATCCCCTGATGCTCCTTAACTAAGTTAAAACTATATGAATCAATAAGCGAATTATCCTGCGGAATTACTACCCCAGTAAAGTATCTATTTTTTATACCCTGCCAAACAGTGTCTTTATACTTAACTGTCATCACGCCATCTTTTATATTGGCTGGATTTACATATTCTACAGCATAATCGGATGGTTTTGTTCCAATGAACCCCTGTAAATATGCCTCCTCCCTATATGGGCTGTCCTGTTGAAGACCTGCGAAAGCTGTTAATTCAAAAGTGGATTTGACAGGTGTCGACAATTTATTTTTGATAGAAAGCGTCAGGTTTATATTATAGGTATTAGTAGATATAGTGAAACTCTTTCTAATTTCTAATCCATTGGGGAGCAGACAGCTGAATTCTATAGATTTTCCATCACTATTCCTTATCTCCCAATTTACCTTTCCTAAATCAACAGAATTACCAACAGCACGCAAGACGAAGTGAGCAGGATTTTCTTCGGCGCTTGATAGGAGTATTAACTCTTTTTCCTTTTTATAATCTTTATACCCTTTCAGGATAAGGGTTTTCAAAGAAGCTCCTCTATTACTAAAGGTTGCCCCATATAAATCATTTCCCAAAGTCATTTCTTTTAACTCTACAGTCGGCAGATTATAATCCTGATGTAATTGCTCTTTGTTTTCCGCTTTACTGTTATCTATTTTGTTCGGCTGTCCTGTTACCTCTTTTTTGGTCTGTGGCATGCTCTTACCTTTGTTTGGCTGTGGAGTTAACATCATAAATACCAGATAGACAACCATACATAGGGTGATAGCCAACAGAACGCGCTTGTCCATCTTTATTTTCTAAGGAAATCCGACAAGTCCAGTAGTGAGAAACACTTATTCCCGTTCATATTTGTATGTCTCACCACATTTAGGGCATTTAAGTATTGTATCGTCCCACTCTCTTTGAGTATTGCACTTGGGACAAGGTCTCTCCGCCTCATCAATAAGCATAACAGGTATATTGTCTTTTACGCTATACCTACAACCACAACTAACATTTGTGCAGATAATCTTTTCGCCCTCTAATTTGATGTCCGATTTACAAAAAGGGCATGCCAAAATCTCAAGAAGCTCCTTATCCACCATAACTCACCTCCGAACATTATTTTGAACCTACACTTTGTTACCCATAAAATTAGGTGGTAGAGTAACACCATTACCCATAAAAGTCAATAAAATGCATTATCAAAAATCTTAGAATGTCTCTACTATCCATTTTTTAGGTCTAACCGCTTATTAGGATACCCCGTAAATGCGTGCAAAATGCAGCAAGTCGAAAGAATCGCCACTTTGACGGTCTGTCCGCTTCGTAGGATGCCCGCAATAGCTGAAAAAGTGAGCTTACAGACACGATAAGGGTGAAAATGGTAGTTAGATACCACCCACCCCAAACATAGCTGTTAAAAATGAGCTTAACACAATTTACCCACTTTTAGAGGAGCGGAATCGATTTTTACCCCATTAGAAATACCAAAAATGAGTGTTCTAACGGCAAATCTAAGACAAAATCTACGATACAAAGAATCTCTAATATATCTCCCTTAAATACACCCCTCTAACTTTAGTAGGAATCTCTTTATATGCAATCCTGCGGAAAAGCCGCCTAACGCTCCGTTACTATTTACAACTCTATGACAGGGAATAACTATCGGTAACTCATTTCTGCCGAGAGCATTACCGACAGCTCTAAATGCCAACGGCTTACCAATAGCGGTAGCGATATCACCATATCCTACAGTTTTACCATACGGAACCTCCCTCAATACTGCGTAAACATCTTTTTCAAACTCAGTTGACCAAGAAAGGTCCAGCCCATAATCAAGAGAGGCAGTTTCTCCACCGAAATACCGTCTTAGCTTATCAGCAATGGATGTACCGCCATTATGACTTAAAACTCTGGAACCATATTTTTTTCTGATATTAGAAACACACTCGCTTTTACTACTAATGCCAATCGCTATCTCTCTTAACCCACAATCGCTTACAACTACATAACAAAAACCAATAGGTTTAACGAACCTATGTATACTATATTTTAGCTTCTTCACAACAGTCCTTCGTCAGCAAAACTTGCATAGCTATCCACTGACACTATTATATGGTCTAACATTCTAATTCCTACTATATCGGCGGTCTCTTTAAGCTTTTTCGTTACTGCGATATCCTCATCACTCGGTTTAGAACTGCCAGAAGGATGATTATGCACGAATATTATATTAGCTGCCGATTCTCGGATTGCCTCCGTAAATGCCTCACGCGGGGTTACTATGCTTTGCGTCAAGCTACCTATAGATACCTCTACATCTTTTATGATTTTGTTGCCACTGTCCAGCAATATCGCTATGAAGAATTCTCGCTTCGCATATCTGAATCGCTCTTTATAATTTAGGTAGATATCCTCTCCTGATGACACCTTTATCCCTTGAGTAAGAGGTCTTGTTATCAATCGTGTAGCGATTTCAAAGGCGGCTTTAATCTGCGCCGCTTTTGCCTTGCCTATCCCCTTTATAGTTGAAAGCTCCTGCGCCGACCTATTTGCGAGACCTCGCAAATCACCAAATCGTCTTATGAGCTCCTGTGCCAAATGTAATGCTGTCCTCTTCTCACTACCTGTCCTTATAATTATTGCTATTAGCTCCGCATCAGATAGAAATCGCTCACCACGATATAGCAACTTCTCTCTTGGTCTATCAGCTATTGGAAGCTGTCTCATACGGGGTCCTTCACTGAAGTATCTACAATGTTGATTAACATCACAAATGCCGCAGTTAGGAATGTCATCACAGACACCCTTTAGCCCTCTGCCTCCTATCCCTTTTGCAAACAGATAGAATCTCCCTTTTATGCTATCTGGAGTGCTATTGGTGGACTTTGCAATATCTGATATGAGAGGTAGTATGTCATCATTCCTTCCATCTAATATGCCAATCCTGTTAAATATACGTCTTATAACTTTATCACTATTTGCTGATAAGCTATGCCCTTCTTTAGAATCCGCTTTATACTGACGTTCAATGATTGTGTTAACAAGATTATATACTTCTTCTATGGATACCTTATGGTAATTACTCATCATAAGAACCTATCAATAGGCAAAACAGATCACCTCTCCCCTTTTCATACTCACCGCCTCAATACTATAACTGCCTTCCCTGATACGAATAGTGATAAACCTATCTTTATTCTGTAATCTAAAAAATATTGGCTTTCTTAGTTCCTTGAAACTGAACGAGAATACTCCGTCCCTGTTCGCTCTTACAAAGGTTGCTTTACCAGTATCATACATTGCTGTCGGCTGACTGAAATTAATATCCTTCGCTAACAATAGAACTATACAAGCAACCAAACTAATTAGAACTATAGAAATCCAAAGCCATAGCGACGGCAGTATCTTTACGTATGATAGGATGCAAAAGACAAAAATAGCCAACACATATACTATGAGCACAAAAGTTAGTGTTCCCCTATTAACTCCTCGCCACTCATCTGATTTGTAATGCTCGTATATGCTACTATCGAAGCTGTTAACAACTTCTCTATGTAATAGGAGGTTAGGTAACGTCACATTGCCTATACGCGACAATATGAGCCCTCCTTTTTTATTCCAAATATCAATTACTGGTATTCCACTATCTTGATTACGTAGCATCAACGCATCTACGCTTTCAAGCGTAGTATCTTTTTCAAATTCCATAATATCTTCTATATTAATTATATGGAAAAACACCCTTCCTCCTTTATAACCCGGAGGAATGCCCATAGGAGGCATAGCCACAATCATCATTTTATCTACGCCAATCAAGATATCTTCTTTGCTAACCTCTTCAAACTTTCCATTATAACTATACTCTGCGGCAGGAATATCTTCGTATGACGGAGCAAGCCGAGCTGTTATGTCAAGCACTGGTAAGGCAGTAAAGAATATAACAGGTAACACAATTTTTCTCATAGAGTTAGGCGGCATATTTATATCAGTAGCAAATTTAACGTTCGCATCCGTTTTAGCTACTACCTCTCCATTAAACCCACTTTTACTTGTTATGCTAATCTGTATGGGTTGCCATAGCCCCCGCTTAAAATATCCGTCGTATGCAGTCCTAACACCAATTATCTCAATATCACCTGGATAATCATCAGCATAAGTTGTCAGAGAAGTAAGTAAAATAAGCGGTATTATACATAGCAGTTTTCTTATAAGCAGTAGCATATAGTTATGTATCGTAAGTTAAAGTAACCTATTATTTAGACGTAAAACGCGGCTCAACAGAAATTTATTAGTTCAGATTCTTTCCTACTATTTTTACTATTCCATTAACCTCTCGCATCAGCTCAGCAAACCTATCAGGCGTTATGCTCTGCTGACCATCGCAGAGGGCATCTTCTGGCTGGTTATGAACTTCTATAATCAGCCCATCCGCACCTACCGCGGCACCAGCAATAGCTAAAGACATTACGTATTCAGACATACCTGCGGCATGCGACGGGTCTATTATTATAGGCAGATGGCTAAATCTCTTAACAACTGGAACTGCGGATATATCTAAAGTATTTCGCGTAGATCTTTCGAACGTCCTTATGCCGCGCTCGCAAAGTATTACACTACTATTACCACGTGTAAGGATATATTCGGCAGATAGTAGAAGTTCTTCAACGGTGGACATCATCCCTCTCTTCAATAACACAGGTTTCTTTTGTCTGCCTAATTTATCAAGAAGAGAGAAGTTCTGCATATTCCGTGCGCCAACTTGTATGATATCGGCGACTTCTGATACTATAGGTATGTCATCTTCTGCCATTACCTCTGTTACTATAGACAACCCCGTTTCCTTTTTGGCGGATAAGAGTATTTGTAGGCCTTCTTTGCCTAACCCCTGAAAACTATACGGTGATGTCCTTGGTTTGAATGCCCCCCCTCTTAACACTGACGCACCGGCGGCTTTCACTTTTTTAGCTATGGATAATGTCTGCTCGTATGATTCTACAGCACACGGTCCTGCCATTACACAGAAAAAGGTGCCACCAATATTGGTTCCATTTATCCTTATTACTGTATCTTGTTTTCTAAAATCCCTACTTGCGAGTTTATATGGCTTTAATATAGGTATTACTCTCTCTACGGCAGGTAACAACTGAAAGTGAGATGCATCTACACGTCTCTCATCACCTATTACGCCGATAATAGTGGTTTCCTCTCCTTTAGAGAGATGTGATTTAAAGCCAAGTTTATCTATAGTATCTATAACATTTTTAACTTGGCTCTCTGTTGCATCACTTCTCATCACTATAATCATATATCAATCTCATGTCTCTTTAGTAATCGTATCTTATATAACAAACTATAATGAATGTAAAATGATATCTTCTGGATAGTCATAAAGGAGACAGCAGGACATACCGTGATGCTAAATCACAATTTAATCACCTATAGAAGGCAATCTTATCTACTGAATCGCACTCCCCTGAAAGTTATACCACTGCTCTATGTGTTTTCTAATCTCTGCTTCTAATATAGATATTAATTTTTCAGCTGATGTCTTGAGTGTTCTATCTTCACTATTTGTAACATATATTGGTTCATACAGTGTTACATTATATCTGTTACAGCTATCCAATATTATAGATGCCGGCAGTATAACAGCACCTGTAAGAGCAGATAGGACAAGTGGTCCTCTCGGAAATAAGAATGGTTGATTGAAGAGGGTTACAGGTATGCCGCTGGCGTCGTAATTTCTATCAATCAACATGGCTATAAGCCCACCCCTCTTAAGTACAGCCAAAGATTCAATAGACACATTGTTATCTTCCACATATACGGTTCTCACATTCAAACTCTTGCGAATTCTTTCTCTAAAATCTACAAACGCCCTTGTCCCAGATTTTCTGATAGCAACTGTTGTAACGTTATACCTATTTATTGAAAGTAGTGCACCACCTAACTCCCAGTGTCCTAAATGCCCAGTTACTATTATAGTACCTCTTCTCCCATCTACTACCTTATCTATGACAGAACTCTCAGGATAGTGTAGGAAGTAACTATCCAGGGTATTTTTATTTATCCTCGGTATATACATAAAATCTGTTAGATATTTAGCGTAGTTACGAAAAGTTCTACGTATAATAGTGTTCGTCAACGATATACCTGCTCGCGATATATTATTTGCTATCTGTCTTCTACTTTTTACCATAAGGTAGTAGGCACAGCTACCACATATCTCAGCAAGAAATAGAGATATTGGACGAGGCAATAAAGAGGCAATTAATCTTATTGGAAGTATAGCAGTATAGCTATATAGGTTTACCATTTCGGAAAGCTATCGGGATTGATACAATTTGAAGGCAGTAGGCAAGTATCCCAATATGTCTGTAGCAAGCATAGATACTTCTCCAACATTCTTTGCCGCTAAATCTCCGGCAAAGCCATGGATATAAACTGCGAGTTGAGCCGCATTAAAGGGTGCGACCCCTTGTGCTAAAAATGTGGCAATCATTCCCGTTAATACATCACCGCTACCGCCAGTCGCCATACCAGGATTGCCAGTTGGATTCTTATACACCCTCTTACCATCTGTAACAATCGTATTGTGCCCCTTCAACACCAAAATAATTTTATACGTATTTGCAGCCCTGACGGAAATTCCTTCACGATCCTTCTCTATCTGTGAAACTGGAACTCTCATAATACGTGAAAGCTCTCCTTGATGCGGAGTTATAACCACTGGCACCTTAGCTTCTTTCAGTATCTGCGGATATTTGCTTATTAGATTCAGACCATCTGCATCAAGCACAAATGGAATTGAAAGTTTCCTAATCAGTTGCGTTACCAGCTTCCCAGTATTAGCGTTTTGCGATAATCCTGGACCTATCGCCACAGAATCACAGTTATTAGCTATCTGCAGTATCTTACCCAATGCTTTTTCGGATATACTACCATCTACTGTTTGATCGAGAGAATGTATGACTGTGCAAGTTAGCTTTGCTCCAACCACATCATATATACCCTTAGGAATTGCTAAATATACTAATCCTGCCCCACTGCGATATGCACCTTTACAGGCAAGATATGCCGCACCAGCCATACCTAAAGAACCAGCCACAATCAACACCTTACCGTAGTCGCCTTTATTGGTGTTGACTCTTCGCTTTTCTATCCTTGGCAGTTTAGATACACTATTTATCTTCATAATCTATTAAAGCAACTATATATGATATTAAGAGGTGGTGATGAATTTAGCAAGCATTTTGAAACACTATCCACAGCAAAAGTTTTACGCTTATCATAGCCGAAATATATATGTCTTCATACTATGAGCAGAGAAGCAAAAGTACTTATAATAGTTGTTACACTCCTACTCGCGATAGGTATCGTTATGCTATTCTCCGCAAGCGCCATCTACGCAAGTGAAACTAAAAAGATAGCAGACCCGTATTTCTTCCTTAAGCGGCAACTCCAATGGCTTCTCATATCTGTCGCTGGTTTAATAATAGTAGCTAATGTGCCATACACACTATGGGCAAGAGTAAAATATATACTACTCGGTATAACTATTGTTATGCTGTTATTAGTTCTAATACCAGGCATAGGCACTAAGATAAACGGTGCGAGAAGATGGATTATGATAGGTCCTCTAAGTATACAACCATCCGAGATGGCAAAGATTACCATTGCAATATTTATGTCTGCATTTATAAGCACTAACTACGAGAGGATGAAGGACTGGCTGAAAGGATTTCTCCCTTCTTTTGGTCTGTTGGCTCTAATTTGCGGTATGATATTGCTCCAGCCAGATATGGGTACTGCAATGTTTATCGCCATTGTTATGACGACTATACTTATTATAGGAGGAATAAGGGTTATACATATCGTTCCGGCATTCTGCACAGGAGCACTAATTATGTGTATATTAGCACTTTATAAATTCCCATATATAGTTGATAGAGTAATGACATTTATAAAACCTGATGCGGACCCCCTTGGAAAGGGCTATCATATAAACCAATCACTCATAGCACTTGGATATGGTGGACTATTCGGAACCGGTTTAGGTAAGGGCATATCTAAATTATTCTTCTTGCCAGAGGTAGAATCCGATTTCATATTTTCCGTAGTCGGAGAAGAGTTAGGTTTTGTGGGCACCATTTGTATATTAGGTCTATTCGCCTATCTGCTCTATATCGGCTGGAATATATGTAAGAAGACAACTAATAAATTCGCATTCCTATTGTCGTTCAGCATAACTGCCTTTATAATCCTGCAGGCGATTATGAATATCGCTGTTGTAACCGCATCTATGCCAACCAAAGGTATCCCTCTTCCATTTCTCAGCGCAGGCGGTTCGTCATTGCTTTTTACAATGGTCGGTGTAGGTATATTGGTCAATATATCAAATGGTTCACATAAAGTAGTGGCTGATAAAGCCAAAACTACATTAATACCTGCAGCTACACCTGAAATCATTAAAGCACCTTAAACTTTAAGTTGCAGTCCTTCGCTTTTCGCTTTACACTTTCTACTTATTATGAAAGTTGTCATTGCTGGAGGAGGAACGGGAGGACACCTATTCCCCGGCATAGCTATAGCAGAGGCAATAAATGAAAGATATCCCACAGCAGAAATACTGTTCATATCTACTAAAAGGGCGTTCGATGCTACTCATCTCACACTAAATAATTTTCGATTCCAACCTATATCATCGCCACCATTTTCCCTAAAACCAACATTCCCAATAATATTCCTAAAGGCACTTATATCATCAGTCAAAATATTAAAACAATATCAACCAAACATACTAATAGGACTCGGTGGTTTCGGCTCAGTCCCACCTATCTTGGCCGCCATAATATGGAAAATCCCCTTCGTCATACTCGAACAGAACTACGTCCCCGGTAAGGCAAACCGCCTTCTAGCAAGGTGGTCTAAAGGAATATACTCCCAGTGGGCGGGGGCGAGGAAATTCTTCGTAGCAAGCGGAAGAAAATTTATCCATTCCGGAAGCCCCCTCCGCAACTCGATGAGAATTATCGACAAAAATTCCGCCAGATGCCAATTAGGTATCTCACCAGAAAAAATGACCATATCAATAGTAGGTGGCAGTCAAGGCGCATCTGCACTCAATACATTTATGCTAAGTGAGGCAGAACATCTTCGCTCATTCAAAGACAAAATACAGATAATACACCTCACAGGCAAAGATTACGAAAACACAGTCCGAAAGGCGTATAGCTCAAACGGTATAGAGTCCTATGTCCAACCCTTCACAAATGAAATGGCAATCATCTACTCCGCTACAGACCTCATAATATCCCGTGCAGGCGGTATAGCCCTACAGGAGATTGCGCATTATGGCATCCCAGCAATTCTTATCCCTTACCCCTTCGCCGCAGAGAACCATCAACTCGCAAACGCACGCGAGGTAGAAAAAGCCGGCGGAGCAATCGTGATAGAGGAAAAATGCCTTCAGAAAGGTACCATAACAAAAATAGCTGGAGAATTCCTATCAGATAGTATAAAATTCCTTGAAATGGGGAGGGCTATTCAATCATTTGCACCCTACAATGCTAAGAATA
>Ga0154744_1216_pt1 | contig 14609 bp, 13 predicted proteins | sample Rifle2008BG16ft_FD_105752 | JGI IMG/M metagenome (GOLD analysis project Ga0154744, IMG submission 105752) | Candidatus Schekmanbacteria bacterium RBG_16_38_10 | reverse complement strand
TTCACATATGGTATAAAACCGTCTTTTGATACATCCCTTGAAAAGGCAGAAGAGTTCTTCCAATACAGGGTTGGCATAGAAGGATGGGCAGATTACAGATTGTGGAATGGTGCATCTATTGCTGCAGGTGTTTCCACCTATCCAGTAAATACAATCACGGACATTGAACCACTTTCAAGACCTGTTAGAAGTGATATCCTTAATTATGTGGAGAAGACAGCATCCCTCGACAGACTCATGTTTAATCAGATTTGGAAACTTACTCCTGATGTTTATGGACGTATTAGTTTTGGCTTCCTTGAAATTCAGTATGGCGGCGTTGATGCAGAGGTCGCATCTCCACTTTTTGGCGGAAGACTCCTTGTCGGTTTGAGCGGCAGCGTGGTGAAAAAGAGGGAGCCGGGGGACCCGTTCAGATTCAAAAAAAATGATTGGAAGGATTTTTATACGACTGCTTTTTTTAATGCCCGCCTGAATATCCCCGAATACGAAGTCTCTATACATACTAAGACAGGCAGATTTTTAGCAGGCGACCTTGGTACAAGAATTTCAGTCTCAAAATTCATTAAAGGGGTTACTATCTCAGCATGGTACAGTTTTACAAACACCTCTATCTTTCAAGATGATAAAAACAGGGGTTACCATGACAAGGGTATCCTCATTGGTATTCCTCTAAGGTTATTTACAGGGAAGGACTCAAAAACCAAGTATTATTATGCAGTCTCGCCATGGACAAGGGATGTGGGGCAGGACATAATCCATTATAGAGAAATTTTCGATTTTATTGGCAGGGACACAAAAATTTATCTTGACAAAGACAAAGGAATGATGTTTTATTAAGATTAAATACAAAATAAAATTTTAAAAAGGAGTCTCTTATGAAAAAGGTACTTACATTACTGATTGTTTTTGCTTTTCTATTGAATCCTTTAATGGTCTCCCTGTCCAGCGCAGTGGAAGAAGCTGTGGTAGTTATGACCATGCCTGATGGCGCTGCTGTAAGCATGACACCTTCACAACTTTCTGCACTTTCATCACAGCCTGGAATAACTATTTCTCCAACTGCACCGTCTTTAGGAGCGACTGAGATAGCAATACCGATTCCTGCTGCTCTTGGCAGCGGCTATATTGTTGGCACACCAGCAGCCATAGCCTCAGCCCTGGGGGCAACAGGAATAGCGCCAGGACTGAAAGCATCTGATGTCGTCGGCGCTACTGCTGCAGCAGGTGTTATACCCGCAGGTGCATTAGCTGGCACAGTCGCTGCACTCGGTACAGGAGGAACTGTTGCTGCCGGAGCTGCAGTAGTGGGAGCAGGCGCAGGACTTTTATTATTATCTACAGGTGGTGGCGGTGGCGATGGTGGTGAAACGCCTATTCATACACCTATTCATGCGCCAGCACATCAATAAAAGAGCTTAAGCAGGAGACAAAAAGAAATTCAATTCTCCCCACGAGAATACAACTTCTGTATGAGTTAAAAAAGTATAAAGCTGTTTTTTGTCAAAAACCTGCCTTCCTAAGCTATTTAATGTCATCTTTATTTAGGTATTTGACAGCTTCCTGCATTCTGATACTATCTCTGCTTTTTAGTTCAGAAGACCTGTATTCAAATGAATACGATGTAGAAAACGAAGTTCTAACTGCAGCAGAAGGTTTTTTTATAGCCCTTAAAGAAAAGAGGTTTGCTGATGTATGGGAATCTCTTACTTCTAAATCCAGGGATACCATAGTAAGTGAAGTATTCAATGAGATAAACAAAAAAGAAGCAAGAATTGGTAAAGAAGTAGTTAAAGAGGATTTCTATAAAAATGGTGAATTAGCCAGGCTCTACTGGAATACCTTTTTAAAAAATTTTGATCCTGATACAGTTCTGGAAAAAAGCGTTTGGAATATAGGAAAGATCAAAGGCGATACAGCTACAGTAGTATTAAAATATGAAGAATCTGAATATAATTCAGAGCTTAAACTCTATAAACAAGATGGAAGATGGCATGTTGGTCTGGTAGAAAGCTTCTGGATAATGAAAAGATACATCAAATAACCTGCCTTGCTTAAAACTTTAGTTTTAAAAATTATCAAACCTTTTTTTAATTGACCCAACTCCCCTTTTGGTTTTACCTTATACTGTAGTATCTATGATAAAATAAATAAAAAAGTAAGCCGAATTTCTTAATTGACTTTATATATCTTTCGTTTTACTTTTTATTTCTCACATTAAAGGAGTGTAAATATGCAACAAGATGAAGATACATCTGATGCCTCACGTCTCACATCTCAAGTTGAAGATGAAATCAATCTTCTCGACTACCTCATCGTCCTTTTAAAGCGTAAAAAACTAATAATAAGCATTACCTCAGGGGCTGCCTTAATCACAGCAATCATAAGCCTTATCATGACTCCAATTTACAGGGCAGAAACAAGAATTCTTCCCCCACAAACGGGCAGCTCAAGTATCGCAGTTGGTATGCTCAGCCAGATGTCTGGAGCTCAAGGGATTACAGAAAGTCTCGGTTTGAAAACCCCGAGCGACCTTTATATTGGAATGTTAGAGAGTAGAACTATAGCAGACAGGATTATTGACCGGTTTAACCTGATGGAACTCTATAAGGCTGAATATCGTGAGGATGCAAGAAAAGAACTCTTCGAAGACGCTCTTGAAGCCGAAACCGATAAAGATACCGATATCATCACAATTGATGTCGAGGATAAAGACCCAAAGAGGGCTGCTGATATGGCAAATGCATTTGTTGAGGAGCTGAAGAATCTCACAAAAGGACTTGCTGTTACAGAGGCATCTCAGAGAAGGCTTTTCTTTGAGGAACAATTAAAAGATACAAAGATGGCGCTCGTGAAAGCAGAAGAGGAGATGCAGGGTTTCCAAGAAAAAACAGGCGCTCTACAGGTAGATGCACAAACAAAGGCTATAATAGAAGGTATTGCAATGCTGAGGGCGCAAATTGCTGCAAAAGAGGTTCAATTGAAGGTTATGAGAACCTATGCCACTGCCCAGAATCCTGACCTACAGCGGGCTGAAGATGAGTTGAATGGACTAAAGGCAGAATTAGGCAAGCTTGAAGCAAAAGGAGGCAGCGGGCATGACTCCCTTATACCTACTGGAAGGATACCTGAAATCGGAACCGAATATATAAGAAAGCTGAGAGACCTGAAGTTTAACGAGACCCTTTATGAGCTCTTAGCCAAGCAGTTCGAGGCAGCAAAGCTTGATGAAGCAAAAGAGGCAGCAGTAATACAGGTAATAGATAAGGCAATACCACCTGAAAAAAGGGCAAAGCCAAAAAGGACATTGATGGTATTGATTGCCACCTTTACTGGGTTTTTCCTTTCAATATTCGTAGCCTTCTTTGCGGAATATAAAGAAAGGGCTTCAAAGGACCCCGAAAACAAGGAAAGATTCGAAACATTAAAAAGATATGCTGTCTTCTGGCGAAAGAGGTAATTTTTATAATGGGGACGGAAAATATGAAAAAACAAATTAAGTTAATAATTTTAGCATGATGGAAAGTATATACGCCAATATAACTCAGAATAATATTATATGGCATAAAGGTTATATCAGCTTGACTGATAGAAATGGAGTGTATGGTCATAGTAGCGGCCTTGTATGGTTTACAGGGCTTCCTTCATCAGGCAAATCTACAATAGCCCATACTCTGGAAAAGCTACTTTTTGACAGAGGCACAAAGACATATGTTCTCGATGGTGATAATGTTAGGCACGGTTTAAATGCAGATCTCGGATTCAGCTCCGAAGATAGAAAAGAAAACATCAGAAGGATTGTTGAGCTTGCAAAGTTGATGGTAGATGCGGGAATACTTGTCCTCGCTGCCTTTGTCTCTCCACACAAGGAAGACAGGAAATATATAAGGAAGAGATTCGAGGATAATAATTTTATAGAGGTATATGTAAAATGCTCTATTGAACAATGCGAGAAAAGAGATACAAAAGGTCATTATCAAAAGGCCAGGAGGGGAATAATTAAGAACTATACAGGCATATCTTCTCCATATGATGAACCAGAAGGTCCTGATTTGATTTTAAATACAGAGATGATGACAATAAATGAATCTGTCGATAAAGTATTAGAACTTTTAATTAAAAAAAACTGGATACCATAAGATATGAAAAATGAGGGAAAATCATATTTCTACAATAAATGGACACCTCAAGGCATTACTTGGTAAAGTCAGAACCAAAGATATCCATCTGAAAGAACTCATCTCCGGCACTACTGTCGCATTATTCTTTAAAATTATTGGAATTGCTTTCGGTTATATTTTTACATTACTGATTACCAGGAATTTCGGAGCAGATACCATGGGGATATTTGCACTCTGTACAACAGTTTTAAGTATGGCTTCCATCCTCGGCAGGCTTGGTACAGATACTGCATTGCTTAGATTTGTAGCTGAGTTTTCAGCACAGGACAGAAAAGACCTTGTCAAAGAGGTCTATGGGAAAGCATTAAAAATTGTAGTTCCTTTTTCAATAAGTCTTACCCTTATCCTCTTTTTCAGTTCACCGTATATATCAAAATACATCTTTCACAAAGAACACCTTTCAAACTATTTTCAGATTACATCATTAGCAGTTCTGCCATTTGTCTTAACATTCATTAATTCACAAAGCCTCAGAGCAATCAAAAAGATAGGAGAATATTCCTTTTTCCACAATATCTCCCAATTCCTGTTTGCAACTATTTTTCTCCTTCTTCTGCTAATCTTTTCTGTAAAAAATTCTCTTCCGGTCATTGCATATGTTTTAGCTATCTTCACAGGAGCAATCTTTAGCTATATATTGTGGAAAAAGCAAGCAAAATTGGATTCGTCTCATGTCAGCAATGAAATCGAAACAAGAAATATTCTTCATGTATCACTTCCTATGCTTCTTTCGAGTTCCATGCTTATGATTACTCACTGGACAAATACCCTGATGCTAGGGATGTTCAGGACAGAAGCAGAGGTAGGAATCTTTAATGTCGCTGCAAAAATATCAACTTCTATAAGTTTTACACTTATTGCCGTTACTACTATCGCAGCACCAAAGTTTGCAGAGTTCTATGGAAAGAAAGACTACATAGGCTTGGAAAAGTTTGTTCAGCAGTCAACAAAATTAATCTTCTGGACTTCTTCTCCGATATTGCTGGTCATTGCTTTTTTCCCATCATTCATACTTGGAATCTTTGGGGAAGAATTCAAGACAGGAGTGTTTGCCCTCTTACTTTTAACAATTGGTCAGTTTATTAGTTCTATTTCCGGATCAGTTGGAATCCTTCTTAACATGACAGGAAAACACAAGGTATATCAATATATTATGATTGCTACCACTATTTTAAATATAATTTTGAACGTTCTGATAATTCCTAAATACGGTATCAATGGTGCAGCAATAGTAACAATGGTTAGCTATGCTTTCTGGAATCTAAGCTCGGTAATCTATATTAAATACTCACTGAATATAATGACATTATACATTCCTTTTTTAGTAAAAAGACAACATGGATGATGTAAAATTTCCCTTACAATATTATAGATACCTTATCATTGCCGGAACTACAAAAGCTGGGACAACATCGCTTTTTAACTGGCTTGCTGAACATCCTGAAGTATCTGCATCTTTTAGGAAAGAGACGAATTTTTTTCTTGATAAAGAGTGGGAGAATCCATCTGTTTATAGATATGAAGACGGAATAGAAAAGTATGGGGCCAACTATAGCTATTCTTTAGCTGAAAAGTTGTATATTGAGACTTCACCAGATTATCTCTATTCTCCAGGAACTCCGGTAAAAATTTTTAATTCGTTACCTAAGGCGAAGATACTCTTTATTTTAAGGGATCCATTCTCAAGACTAATTTCTTGGTATAAGTTTGCAAAACAGATTGGTATAATTTCTCCAAATTTAACATTTGAAAATTTTATAATTCAACAGAGTCAGAACACTGGCTCTATAAAATCTAATATTTTAGAACAGGGTTTATATTCAAAATATCTTGTAAGATACTTCGAGATTTTCGACAGCAATAGAGTAAAAGTTATCTTCTTTGAAGAATTGTCTGCTAATCCTTTTGAAGTCATGAAGGATATATGTAAATTTTGTGAGATAGACCTAGAGTTTTATAACAATTTTCAGTTTGAAGTTTTTAACAAATCAGAGCGAATGCGATTTGTAAAAATTCATCAAATATACATTGCAATCAGAAAAAACCTTAGTTTAAATATGCCACTAATGTATATCAGGTTAAAAAAAATATGGGATTATTTTAAGCCTTTATATATATGGTTAAACTCAATAAAAGATCATGAACTCATAATCTCTAAGCATGCAAGGCAAAATATTTTTGATTATTATGCACATGAAATTAATAACCTTGAATCTTTATTGAAACGACCTATTCCATGGAGGATAGAAAAATGGCAAAACCAATAGACCACACCCAAATTTTAATGGCTACCCTCCCGCAAGGGGATAAAATATTATGAAAGTTAGCGATTATCGTTATCTAATAATCGGCGGGGCAACCAAATCAGCCACTACTTCGCTCTTTAACTGGCTTAAATACCATCCCGAAGTTTGTACATCTTCCATAAAAGAAACAAGGTTTTTTCTTGATAAAGAATATCCAGTTCCTTCAAAATTTAGGTTTGAGGATGGTCTCGAAAAATATGATGCCTTTTTTAGACATTGTGATGATTTAAAAATAAGATTGGAAGCTACCCCTGACTATCTTTATTCTGAATCCACTCCGTTTAAGATTAAAGATTCCCTGCCCGATATCAGGTTCATTTTTATCCTGAGAGAACCTGTCTCACGCCTTATCTCATGGTATAGATTTTCCAAGCAATGGAATTTAATACCTAAGAATACTTCAATTGAGGAATATATAAAACTTAACATGCATGATGGTTATAAACCACAGCATCTCCGTGCCCTTGAGCAGGGCAGATATTCTCTATATCTAAAGAAATATCTGGATCTATTTGGAAAAGAAAGGGTCTTTATTGCATTTTTTGAGGAGATATTAAAAAATTCTTTATCAATTATGAAAGAAATTTGCCGTTTTGCAGGAATAAATAAAAACTATTATTTAAATTATGACTTTAAAAATGTCAATCCAACGAGGAATCTCAAACATCCTGAAATTTTTGAATTTTACAGAAAGATGAGATTTAATATTAAAAAATATACTCATGACAAACTACTGACTCATTCTGTCTTGAGTTTTCTAAGGCGAAGTTTTTACAGGATTTATTTCTATCTGGATACCAGGGAAGCTGAGAAAATTACACTTTCTCCACAAACAAGGAAGTTTTTAAATGAATATTACACAAAAGAAAATCATTCTCTATCTGACTTAATTAGCAGACGACTTCCATGGAAAGTTGAGGAGGATAACCATGTCCCGGCCGATTGATTTGATGATTGTCGGCGCACAGAAGGCTGGGACAACATCGCTTTTGAGATATCTCATGCAACATCCTGAAATCTGTGTTCATTCACATAGAGAGATGGTATTTTTTTTGAATGATGAGATGTATGAGAAAGGATACAGTAAAGCCTGGAAAAAATACTTTAATGAATGTAAGGCTAATAAGATAATAGTAGCAAAAGATGTAATGACAATGTATTCTGAAAAAGCATTGAGAAGGTTAAAAGAACATAATCATGAGATAATTCTTGTTATTCTTCTCAGGGATCCTGTTTCAAGAGCCTATTCAGCCTATTGGTATGCAAGGAGACGAGGATGGGAGTTTATCAAATCATTTGAGGAGGCATTAAAAGCCGAAGAAGAAAGGCTTAATAGTGAAAGCTGGGATAAATGGCACCAAAATGCCTATCTCTATAACAGCATTTACTATCCACATGTAAAAAACTGTTTTGAGATTTTTGGTAAGTCAAATGTTAAGATTTATTTAACCAATTGGCTAAAGACCGATTCTGTCAGAATCTGTAAAGAACTGTTTTCAACGCTCAATATTGACCAAAATTTTACCCCCGAAACAAGGATTAATTATAATCCAGGAGCATTGCCAAAATCAGATGTTCTTGGCAGAATCATAACATTTGCATTTACCAGAGGCAAACCGATAAAGGAAATAATTAAACGATTACTACCAGAAGCGAAAGTAACAGGACTTCGGCATTTTATTTTAGGGTTAAATGAAGTAAAAGGGGAAATTCCACCAATGAATCCTTCAACCAAGAAGTGGCTGCGGGAATATTTTAGACCATATAACTTATCTTTGCAGGAGCTAACTGGCATAGATGTTTCTCACTGGAATGATGAATAGAACTATCTTTTTTGAAATACCAATCCAAAAAGCGTATTATTTTTTAGTGGTTGCTCTTTCCATTTTTGAATTAATTGATGGTTATTTTGCTTTTCATTTTAACTTAAATCTAATTGGTTTTATTTATAAATCTTTAATTGTCATTTTGGCTATGTTGTTATTCATTATTTATCGTTGGGATTTCAAAATAGGTATCTCTATTTTTTGTGGATATCTGTTAATTTTAATGTTAGGTTGTTTTAGATTATTAAGAAGCGATATAAATATTGAAGCAATTGTTTTTGATTTTCAATATACTGCCCGCTCATTTCTGATGCTGATTAGTGTATTTATTTTTGCTATTTCTTTGCAAAGAGATAAATTAAATAATTTGTTTTCAAGATTTGTTCTTATTCAATGGATCGTTATTACTATTGCGATAGTGGTGCATATCATTTTTGGTTTTGGTGGAGTGTATATGAGATCAGGTGAATATATAAGAATAGGGTACACCTCTTTTTTTACTTCAGGTGATACTGTTGCCATACTTTATGCTGTAAGTTGGTTTGCAATTATGTTCATGGTAAAAAATAATTTAATCAGAGTTTTAATAACTCTTATAACTTTATCAATTGAAGGACTTTTTGGCTCGAAACTTGGAATATTGTTAGTGTTTTTCATGCTAATTTTAAAATTATTTTCAATAATTTTAAAAAAATCTAAATTGCTTTTTCTTTTAATGCTTGTTTTTGGCTTATTTTCTTTCTTTCTTATTATCATGAATATTGAGAATATAATAATGTGGTTTTTAAATTATTATTTGTTGATTTCAAAGGAAGGCAATAAAATAGCACTTAAGGCTGCTGAATACGGACTGCTTTCAGTTTTATGGGCAAGAAGAGACTATTTGATTTCATTGGCCATAGATAATATTACAAAATATAATGTGAAGGATCTTATTGTAGGAGCTAATTTCTTCAATTATAAAAAATTTCTTGGTTCTGATATTGGAAGGGAATTCAGGATGACTGAAGTAGATCCAATTGATTTAGTTGGAGCTACCGGAATCTTAGGGTTTATTGCAGCATACGGTCTTTTATTTATAATTTTTCTAATGTTGCTTAAAAATAAACAATATATTAAAAACCAGTTAGGAAAAACTTGTAACAACATTAACTATGTGCTTCTTTATTCAGGAATTTTATTGATGTTACTCATTTCTTCTTTAAGCTCTGGTCATGTTTTTATTGAACCTTATTCCAACATATTGCTGGGATTAGTTTATGGTCTGATTTATAAATTTAGTAAAAATTCAGAAAGGGGGACAAAAGGGTGTCTGCTAAAAATTTGATTAAGATACTGTTAATGATGTTTCTTTCTTTATGTTATATCGATAATTCTTATGCATTAGAGTTTCTGCCTCAGCCCCAAAAAATATCACTTAATTATGATAAAAAAATTGTAGTTGATTCATCGGCAACGCTTGACCTACCAACTGATTTTAAAAATAAATTCTATGTTGCTATAGCTGAATTTCATAAAACCATCTCAGTTTTTCCAAAGAACGATAGCAAAATTATTATCTCAGCTAATGTAACAAATAAAATCTCGCACGATTCACTACCAAAGTATGTTTCAGAGGTACTTCAAAAACCAGAGGCATATTGGATAACCATAAGAGATAAGAATATACAGATCGTTGGTTCAGATTTAATGGGAACACTCCATGGGCTAACTACTCTTGAATATTTGCTAAAGAAAAATTCTGGTAAGATTGCCGAAGGCGAGATCCTTGACTGGCCTGAAATAAAGATAAGGGCTTTTCATTTTGTATTAAGAATAGGAGTAAGGTTTGAAGAGGCTAAGGAGTTCTTAGCCAAATTGCGCCATGGTCATTATAATACACTGATAATTTTGATAGAAAACTCGGTGAAATTAGATTCCATGAAGGAATTGGTAACGCATAAAAATGCCTGGAGCAAGAAGAAATTTATCGAGTTTATAAATTATGCCAAGGGATTAGGACTTGAAGTTGTTCCAGAGATAAAATTATTAACTCACCAGGAAAAATTATTAAAAGATAAATACCTTAACCTTATGTACAACATATCTACCTATGATCCGAGAAAAGAGGAGGTATATAAGATAATTTTCCCAATGCTTGATGAACTGGTATCTTTAGCAAAGGCTAAAGCTATTCATATTGGTCACGATGAGGCACGAAGAGCAGGTAGAAAAGCAAGGTTAAAAGAAAAAGAAATGATTCCAGCTGAGTTATTTTTAAAAGATATTCTTCGTATCTATGAGTATTCGAGAGAGAAGAAAGTAGAAGTCTGGATGTGGGGAGATATGCTCATCGGGAAAAAAGAATTTCCTCAAATGTTTCAGAAACATCTGCATGGAAATGCCGATTATATTGCAATTCGTACAAAGATTCCAAAAGATATAGTAATCTGCGATTGGCACTATTTTGATGAGCAAAAAGATTTTCCATCATCTAAGCTCTTTGCAGAGTTGGGTCATAGAGTCCTTGGAGCCACCTGGCATAAGGAGGAGACAATTAAAAACTTTAGCCGATATATTACAAATTTACCCAAGAATGGAGAAGGGATGATAGCCTCCTCATGGTACAGTGTTAAAGACAAAGGCTGGGGAACAATTGAAGAAATTGCTGCCAAATCAGCGGAAGCATTTTGGAATGCAAAATAAATTAAATGAACAAAATCCTCCGGTTTTTATCCTTGGTGTCCAGAGGTCTGGAACAACTTTATTGCGACTAATTTTGAATTCACATTCTGATATCGCTATCCCGGAAGAAGCTGCATTTTTGAGACCGATAATAAAAAAGAAGTATATTTATAATGAAATATCTGGAAAAGATTTAAAAAGGATATACAGTTACCTTAAGAATAGCCCTCATTATGCGCTCTGGAACTATGATTCATCAAAATTCCTGAATTGGCTTAAAAAACAACATAGTATTTCACTTAAAGAATTCATTAATAATCTTTTCATGAGTTATGCAGAAAGTGAAGGCAAAATTAGATGGGGAGATAAGACCCCTTCATTGTTCAGGAAAGTTGATTTATTATATCAGTTATTTCCTGAGGCAAAATTTATCCATATTGTGCGTGATGGTAGAGATGTCTTTGATAGCAGGAGAAGGATGGATTCAACTAAGGATAATGCAGCAGTGATGGCCATTGAATGGCGCTATAAAATATATAAAATAGAAAGATTTCTTGAATTGCTTCCTCCATCCAATAAATACACTTTACGATATGAAGACTTGTTAATAAATCCTGAGGAAACCTTGAAAAATCTATGTGGATTTATGCAGGTGGAATATGAACCTCAAATGAGGGATTTCTATAGAAAGAGCAAATATTATGTTGGAAGCCATCATTCAAAGCTGATATTCAAGCCTATTACTTCCGAGAATCTACAGAAATGGAAAAAGAAATTATCGGAAAAAGAAATTAAGGTTTTCAACTTGCTTGCTAACAGATACTTAAAAAAATATGGATACGAAGTAGATAATGTAAAATTGTCCTTTAAAGACGTAATTTTCCTGTTTTCAAAAATATTGATTGGTTTCCATTATAGATTATATACAGTTTTTAAGGCAAATATGCTTTTTAAAAAGTCACTGAAAGGCAAAAGGGTAATTTTTAAACATGGTAAACAAGCAGAGTCCAAGGAGGAAAAGTTATCTTAAGAGAGAATATTACACCTCTTTTCGTGGTTGGCAATTCCCGAAGTGGTACATCTATGATGGCCCACATTCTTGGCAATCACCCGAAGGTTTATACCTTAATTCACGAGATTCATTTCTTTGATGAACTGATAGATATTAAGAATCTGAATAAAGATATTCCCGAAAGGGAGGCTATCAGGATTTACGCCCATTTGTTATCAATTATAAATGAGGGGTATCTTTCAAAAAAAAACATAAAACATTATATTCCAGAGGCAAAACAAAGAAGCAAAGGAATAAATAAACAGACACCAGCTAATCTTTATAGCGACTTTCTCTTTTATTCTACAGAAAAAAATAAAAAAAAGATTTCCTGTGAGCAGACCCCGAGATATCTTTTTTATCTTGAGCAGATATTTGAGATTTCCCCTGATGCAAAGATAGTAAATATGGTTCGTGACCCAAGGGATATTCTGCTCTCGCAGAAGAATAAGTGGAAATTGAGATTTCTCGGCCATAGACATATCCCTCTTAGTGAATCATTAAGAGCCTGGGCTAATTATCATCCTTTGCTGGTTAGCAAATTATGGAATGTTGCGATTAAAGAAGCAGAAAGGTTTAAACGCGACAATAGAGTTCTGACGATAAGATTTGAGGATCTTATTGATGCCCCTGAACTTACGGTAAAAAAGGTATGTGACTTTGCAGGGATTGACTACAGGATAGAGATGCTCGAGGTTCCCCGGGTCGGATCTTCCTTTGATAGATTTGATCCGGAATGGCGTGGCATAGACAGTTCTAAGAAACAGAGGTGGAAAAAGGGGGAATTAAACAATGCAGAGATATACATCTGCCAGTGTCTCAATCGTGAGAAACTCTTGAGATATGGTTATGAGATTGAAAGTGTATCCCCGAATCCACTGGTATTAGCATGGAGTTTTATTATTCTCCCATTTAAAATTGCCCTGGCATTTTTGTTAAATCTAAAGAGGTTTATGAATTTAAAGAAGGTAATTTTAAAAAAGTTGAAATCATGAAACTTGTCTTTGCCAATAACTACTATTACCTCAGGGGCGGTTCAGAGCAGGTATTCTTTGATGAGATGGAGATACTCAGTGCTTATGGCCACAAAGTTCTGCCATTTACAAGGCATTTTGAAAAAAATATGTCCTCTGAATATTCAAGATTCTTTCCTTCTGCTATGTACTATGATGGTGTATCTTCTATAAAAATATTTTTATCTGCTTTTAAGTTGATATATTCCTTTGAGACAAAAACTAAGTTTTCTGAATTACTGAAGTATGCTAAACCGGATGTCGTTCATTTTCATAATATATATGGTAGATTAACATCTTCTATCATAGATTCAGCAAAATCAAAGAAGATTCCAGTAGTAATGACTTTACACGATTATAAACTAATCTGCCCATCTTATCTTATGCTTTTAAATGGTAAACACTGCGAAAGATGTAAAGGTAGAAAATTTTATAATCCTCTTTTTACGCTCTGTCATAAGAATAATTTTTTAGCATCAGCAACTTATACAATAGAATCTTACTTTAATCTGTGGTTTAAGAAATATGATTGGATAAGATTCTTCATCTGCCCGAGTATGTTTTCCCTTAAAAAGCATCTTGAGGCAGGGATTCCTGAAGAAAAGCTCGTTCACATACCCAATTTCATAAAGGTAAAAAACTTTAAGCCAGATTATGAGCCGGGAGATTATATACTTTTCGTCGGAAGGCTTTCTAAGGAGAAGGGTGTTTTAACTTTACTTAAGGCAGTTAAAGGGCTTGACATTGAACTGAAGATTGTTGGTGATGGACCAATTAGGGAGGAATATGAAAAGTATATTAGAAATGAAAGAATAACTAATGTTACTTTTGAAGGATATAAATCAGGTGAGGAACTTAAAAGCCTGTATGAAAATTCTGCCTTTGTTGTTTTCCCATCAGAATGGTATGAGGTTTTTGGGCTTATTGCTGTAGAAGCATCGGCTTATGGAAAACCAGTAATAGGTTCCAATATAGGAGCAATTCCAGAAATCATCATAAATGAAAAAACAGGACTTCTTTTTAAGACAGGAGATTATAATGAGCTGAGAGAAAAGATAAAGAATCTTCTAAGTAATCCTTCCTTAATTGTCCAGATGGGTAAAGATGCAAGGAAAAGGACAGAGGAAGAGTATAATGCTGAGTTACATTATAAGAGGTTGATGGAAGTCTATGGGAAGGCGGTTGGTTGAGTGAGTTGAGTGAGTTAAGTAGGTAAGTAGGTTGAGTAGGTAAGTGGGTTAAGTAGATTATGCAGGCATATGAGTAAGACGAAATCAACATTTGAGACCCTTGAGGTATGGATATGAAAATTGCTTACATCGTCCTAAAAGGTATGCCACTCGGCGGAGGGATTGAAAAATACACAGAAGAGATAGGCTCAAGGCTTGCCGCGAAAGGACATGAAGTTGTGGTCTATACCATGAAACATTATGGTACAGGAGAGGGATACTATAAAGGAATGAGAATAAAAAAAGTCCCTACCATAAATTCGAAGAGCCTTGAAAAACTCCTGGCATCATTCACGGCAACTATTTCTCAGTTTGCAGAAAAAGATATAGATATCGTCC
>Ga0154744_1104_pt1 | contig 14848 bp, 14 predicted proteins | sample Rifle2008BG16ft_FD_105752 | JGI IMG/M metagenome (GOLD analysis project Ga0154744, IMG submission 105752) | Candidatus Schekmanbacteria bacterium RBG_16_38_10 | reverse complement strand
GGAAGAACTCGCTCGGATTATGGGCGGTAATGCTCGCGACTTTTTGGGATGGAATGATATTGGATGATGATCGATAAGACCAAAATGACAGGTCTCTATAACGGTCGTTACCATGAGTTCGGTCGCGACATCCGCACCGTCGGATGGGGTTCAAAAAGAGATCAGTTTCTGCGTTTTGAGGTTCTCTTTCGGGGTCTGAATCCCAAAGGAAAGACTATTCTGGATGTCGGATGCGGTTTAGGTGATCTCATTTCTTTTCTCGATGAGAGAACCGCTGGAGATTATTGCTATGTAGGAGTGGATGTCGCTGATCGATTGATCGAAGACGCGCGCAAGACTTTCACTGCGCCTAATATCGAATTCCATGTCGGCGATGTCTTTTCGGCTTCACTGCCGAAAGTAGATATTTCGGTGCTTTCAGGGGCACTTTCTTTTAAGGTAGATGGGATCGAGAAATACGCGCATGATACTATGCGAAAGATGTTCGAGCTTTCACGTGAAGCGGCCTGTTTGAACTTTCTAACTAAATATGTTGATTACGAGTTGGAAAAGAACCAACACTATTATCCTGAGTCGATTTTTTCCCAAGCCAAGGAACTTTCAAGGAGGGTGAACCTCATTCACGATTATCTTCTTTACGAGTTCACTGTTCAGATTTTCAAATAAGCATCCATTATTAGGAAGCGATAAGGAGGAGCAAATGGATTATACCGATGAGATTATAGATTACATCCTAAAAAATCGAGTGTCGACGACCGAGATTGCGGATGCGCTCGGAAAGTCGGGCGTATTTCCGAAAGTTTTGCCAGTCATTCAAAATCAATATCGTGTCGGGCGAGTTCGCTGTGTGTTCACGGCCAACAACTCAAACTACGCTGTTCATGAACAGATTCGCGACGTCAAGAAGGATGACGTCGTTATTCTTTTCGCCCATAATTGCGATGACCGGGCAATCATTGGCGATTTGATTTCGAAGTACATCCTCCTTTATAAGGGAGCTGCTGCGATCGTGGTGCAAGGACTTGTTCGTGATGTCGCATCTCTGCGCCGTGAAGGATTTGCCGTATGGTCAGAGGGCGTAAGTCCTTTGGGATGTTTCAATACTCCAACCGATCCATTTCCTATGGAACTCGAGAAAGAGTGTCGGGAAAAGTATGACGGCGGTATCGCTGTTTGCGACGACGGTGGTGTAACTGTGATCCCTCAGCACATGATTGGTGTTGAGATGCTCAAACGCTTGCATCGGATCGAAATGCAGGAAGATATCTGGTTTTTCTGTCTTGACAGTTTAAAGTGGGATCCCAAGAAAATAGTTTGTGATAAAGCATATTTCACGGAGACGGAACTTCTTGCTAACATTCACATTGAGCAGTTAAAGGAACTGAACCGTCCCTTCGACGCCTGATGTACTCTTGAGGAGAGTGAAACGTGAGAACTGAGATTATTGCTGAGATCGCCCAAGGATACGAAGGTAACCCCAAACTCGCTGAGCTTCTTGTCAAGGGTGCAGTTGTTGCTGATGCAGATTCCATCAAGGTCCAGCTTGTATTTGCTGATGAACTATGTGTGAAGACCTATCCGTATTACAATCTCTTCAAGTCACTTGAGATGAGTGATGAAGTCTGGATGGGCTTGGTTAAGAGAGTGCATGAGGCAGGTAAGCACATCTATTTCGATGTGTATGGCGACCGCAGTCTGGCCCTTGCCCAGAGCTTGGGAGCTGATGGCGTCAAAATATCGACAACAGACTTCTATAACCTTCCTTTGATCAAACAAGCCTTTATTGACTTCGATACAGTTTTTATCTCGATAGGTGGTGTGCCTATTGAAGACATAGACGAATTGATGACTCTGTACGCGTTGCCTAAGAAGTTGACACTCATGCATGGGTTCCAAGCTGAGCCGACAGAGACCAATGACAATAATCTTGCCCGCATTGTTGCTTTGCATGGCCGTTATCCGGGAGTCGGCATAGGATTCATGGACCATTCCCTCGGCTCTGGAGTGGAGGCGTTTCATCTCCCGCTTGTAGCTATAGGCATGGGTGTGAGTTGCATAGAAAAGCATATCACCCTCGACTATAATCTGCAGATCGAGGACTATATCTCTGCGTTGAGTGTTGATCGTTTCGGAGAATTTGTAAAGACGATCCGTGCGATGGAGCCGGCATTGGGCAGTGCAGAGCTGTCGCTGACGAGCAAGGAGGTCGACTACAAGAAACGTGCCGGCAAGGTTGTTGTTGCAAGCCGGGACCTGTCGAAAGGCGCACGCATCACAGAAAGAGATATTGCAATGAAGCGCGTGAGCACAACGCCGTCGGGAAAATACTATAGGCAAGTCGCACCGATCATGGGAAAGATACTATCCGCGCCGATTCAGAAGGATTGCCCATTTGAGATGGAGATGATGCAATGAGAAAACTCGTCGCATGCCTCGCCTGCCGCAATCAGGGAACGCGCCTTTACGGTAAGCCTCTGCAAAACCTCGATATCGAAAAGCGTTTGACGGTACTTGAGTATATGATCGCGTCTGTCAGAACCTATGGAGTTGTGTCGGATATAATTCTCGGAATCAGCGAAGGCCCGGATAACATTGTTTTTAAGGACGTTGCCAATCGCAATGGCGTAGACTTCATCGTTGGTAGCGAAGAAGATGTTCTTCAGCGTTTGATCCAGTGCTGTGAAAAGGTTAACGGTACCGACATCTTCCGACTTACGACCGAGTCGCCGTTTACCTATTTTGAGGCGATAGATAAAGCCTGGGACGAGCATGTGGGCGAGAGCCGTGCTCTGACTGCTCTCGATCACCTGCCCGATGGTTCCGGTTTTGAGATCATTAGTCTGGAAGCCTATAAACGCTCATGGGAGCGAGGTCAAAGGAAACACCGCTCTGAATTGTGTTCGCTTTATATTCGTGAAAATAAGAATGAATTTAATATTGGCTATGTCGAAGTACCTCAGGAAATTAGAAGGAGAGATATTCGATTAACGATTGATTACCCGGAAGATTTGGTACTTTGTCGTGCTGTCTATCAGGAGCTGAAAAACTATGCGCCCCGAATACCGTTGAAACAGATAATTGATTTTATTGACTCCAATCCTCAACTCAAGGCGTTTGTTGATCCTTATGTTGAAGGAGGACTGAAAACAATGTATCTGTGACCCGGATGACAGTCGTTTGGAGCAAAAAATAAATTATGAAAAAACTCGCACAGCGTATATCTCAAATTGTTCCTTCGGCCTCAATGGCCATGGCGCAAAAAATCAAGGCTTGTAATCAGGATGGAAAAATAATTGACCTCACCTGGGGACAGCCTGATTTTGATACCCCTAAACATGTTAAAGAAGCTGCTTTTGATGCAATAAGGGCAGGGAAAAATGGTTATACCAAGTCCACTGGAATTCCTGAATTACGGTCTGCTATTGCTGACTTCCATGCGTCGCGAGGCGGTGCAGTTTATGACTCCGAGACTGAGGTGCTGGTAACACCTGGGGCAAAACAGGGGTTGATGTACTTGATTCAAACTTTAATAGAACCTGGAGATGAAGTCATTCTGTTTGAGCCTTGTTGGCTCAGTTATCGTGATATGATTCTTCTTAACGGCGGGATTCCAGTTTTTATTCCCTCTCAAAAGGATCTGTCTCCTGATTTATCGGCTCTGGAAAATGTTGTAGGAAATAAGACTAAAGCCATTTTGCTCAATAATCCTGTTAATCCTTCAGGATATATTTTTAAAGAAGAGGAATTAAAATATATTGCCCGGGTCGCCGAAGTTCATGATCTTTACATAATCTCTGATCAAATATATGACAGAATAGTCTTTACTCAAAGTACATCTCTTTCTGAATTCAAAGATATTCGCAGTCGCGTTCTAATTGTTAACGGATTTTCAAAAGCATACGCCATGACAGGGTGGCGTATTGGTTATGTGTTGGGGCCACCGGAGATCATCTCAAAGGTTGGACTAATTCATCAGCATACGGCAACTTGTGTTGCCGCTGCCTCTCAATATGCTGCATTGGCAGCTCTTCGAGGCAGCCAGGAGTCGGTTAATGCAATGTGCCAGACATATAGAATACGAAGAGATTTCATGGCAGACGGGCTAAAAGACACCCCTTTTGCTTTGGTCGTTCCTGAAGGTACTTTTTATGCCATGTTAGATGTATCCAGTTTGAATGGGACTTCTGATAAAAATGCGGAACAGTTGCTGAATAAGTATGGTATTGCAACTGTCAGCGGTATCTCATATGGGCAATCTGCGGCAAACTACGTCCGTATGTCCTTAACAAAGGATATAAAAGAATTAGCAGAAGTAGTTGAACGGTTGAAAATTAAAAATGTGAATTAAGGAGGCGATAAATAATGGAACTTGTAAAACCAAGTTTAATAATAAGTAACATTAACCCGACGTTTGAAGAGAGAACACTTCTTTCTTATAAGGAATTTAAATCACTAAGTCCTGTAAAAGTGGATAGTCTTTTAACTTTATTGGATGATAAGGAAAATGTGGCCTTATTTTGTGAATATGTCAGACAGAAGCTCTTGCTTATCCCTGTTCAAAGATATACTCCATTGTTTATACCCAAGCCTGATTTTCCATCAAGAGTGCTTTTAGAAATGACCAGCCGATGTAACCTGAATTGTACCATGTGTCCTCGTCAGAATCTACTCAGAGATAGAATTGACATGAAATCAGACTTGTTTAAAAAATCTGTTGATGAGTTAGATAAAGTTGGGATAAATGGACTTTGGATATATAATATTGGAGAGTCTATTTTACATCCTGATTTTCCTGAGTTATTACGCTATGTATCCTCAAAGAATAATCTTGGCCCAATTTGGCATTCTTCCAATGGACAGGAATTAAATGAATATTTTTCTGAGATGATAATTAATTCAAGAGTAATGTTTATGAATATGTCTGTAAATGCTGCTAAATCTGAAACATACAAAAAAGTATCTCCAGGTGGTGATTGGGAAAAGATGAGAGTGAATTTTAGAAATTTTGTAGACCTGAAACGTAAATTGAAAAAAAGGACGCCGTTTGCGAGGCTTCAGATTATAGACCAGGAGCAGCTTACTAATGGTGAAATTGATGAATTCTTTGGAATGAATGTTAATATTGCGGATATTTTAGCAACCAATCAACTTGAGGCTTTTTCAAAGGATGTTGAAACCAATATAAAGTATGCTATAAAAAGAGAGCGGCCCTCAAATAAAAGCTGTCATAGAGTAGACAGACAGGATTTATTTATATTCTCCAATGGTGAAACTACCTTCTGCGATACAGATTACAATGGAACTTTTTCAATGGGGAATGTCAAAGATAAATCTATCTACGAAGTATGGAATTCTGATTATCGGAAGAAGATGCTTGAATTAAATAAAAAGGGAAGATTAAATGAGGTTGATCTTTGTAAGAACTGTTTGGATTTTGATTTGTAATGAAGGCTATTCATGTTTGGGATAATAGTTTTGATAAGTATTGGGTGAATGGTCTTGCAAAAATTTCCGGGGCGACACCAATGTATTCACTTGGTGTGCGTCAGTTTGATCATGAAATCTTTTCAAGTATTCTAAAACAAGACGACTCATTCGTTGTTCTTTCTGATTCAGGCGAGATATTAGCTCTGGTACCGTTATACTGTTTTAAGGATGACATGGGTTTACTGGAATATCGGTATGCCGGAGAGTATTTAAGAGCCCCCCTAATAGATGGTTTCCCGTCTTCTAAAAGATATGAGAAAATCCAGAAGTTTGTTTTTTCTTATATTGAAGATCTTGCAAGAGAAAAGAAGGTCATATCCCATAAAACAATGGTGGAAGCTGTTGAGCTTATAGAAGGTCGCTATTATTATAATTATTTGACAGACTTTGGGTATAATGATGAATCATCTGTTTGCCAGCTAATTGATTCGTCAAAAGATATTGATTATCTCTGGGCTGATATCCGTAAGAGTTACAGACCGTTAATTAATAGGGCAGAAAAAAACTTTAGTTGCGAAATTGTATCTTTTGATAATTACAGTTTTGATAAATGCGAAGAATATAGAAAGTTGCATTTTAAAGCGACAGGAAGGCAAACAAGGGATCTTAAAAGTTTTTATTTAATGTATGATATGGTAAAAAACAAACAGGCATTTATCAGTTTTGTGATAGAAAAGGATGATCAAATAGTTGCATCACATTTCTTTTATGTTCTTGGTGCTTATTGCTTGTATGCGTCTTCTGCAATAGATCCTGACATGCCACATGATTGTGGAATTGGACATTTTGGTATGTGGCAAGGGATAAAGACTGCACATGACATGGGATGTAGCTTTATTGATATGGGTCAGCTAAGACTTACTTCAAATCCTTCAGATAAGGAGATGAATATAGCACTTTTCAAAAAAGGATTCGGCGGTCGTACAGTAACAGTATTTAGAGGAACGAAAACGTTTTTTAAATGATAAGCATATATCCTGTCTTTAAGGAGGGCAGAGGAAACAAAGCTTTTTTTAATATTCTTGAATCAAAGACAGGATTTAAGTTTTTGCCATTTACCTGTGGCAGATCAGCAATGGTAGCAGGTTTAAGTGCTGCTGGTCTTGGACGTATGGATGAAATTCTGGTTCCTCCCTATGTTGGACAGTGTGTGCTTTCAGCCTTGTCCCGAACAAGTTTTCCAACAATGACCCCCTCTATCCGAACTAAAGCTATACTTGCTTTCCATCAGTTTGGATTTCCACAAAATCTTACTGTTATAGAATCGGAGGCACGAAGCCGTGGTTGGACTATCTTGAATGATTGTGCAAATACACTTTTTACTAAGATCAATGAACAGTATCTTATAGAATGGGGGGATTTTACAATAATCAGCTTGTCTAAATTGTATCCTTGTGGTTTGGGTGGTGGATTTTATAGTAGGCAACAGGAAATACATGAGAAAGTTTTTTCCGGACACAAAGAGGTATCCTGTGCGCGCAGGACTATAGCAGATCAGGCCCTTAAAAAACTCATAGAAATAAACAGAGGTTCTTACGAGACTGAGACAATTATTGAGTTAAACAGTTTGTACGGATATTTGCCAGACTTGATAGCTTTCCCAGAAACAGCCTATTCGGGATTGCCATCCTCGATGAATGATGTAGATAAAGACATAAATCACAGAAAGAAGCTGTACAATTTGGCATTGAATATGTTTGAGAATAATGTGCCGTTTTGTGATGGTGAAGTTGTTCCTTTTGCCATTCCTATATCCGGGAAAAAGGAACAGCTTCTCTCCCTTTCGGAAAAGATTCAAGGCAGATTTGGTGCATGTGCTCCTGTGCTCCATTTTGATTATGCGAGGAATATACTTAAACCAGACTATCGGCCGGCCCTGGTTATCGGTTGCCATGATGAATGGAACGATGATATTGTCCATCGGGTGTTTGAACTGATCAAGAAGGAATTGTGAAAGCTGGGCGTCACCCCGCCAGTTAGGCAAGAAATGAAAAAATAATGGAAATTCGAACTGCACAGACTCAGAATGAAGTAGAAGAAGCACTGGAAATGCTATGTAAGTTTTTCCCGCCTAGCTATTATGAACATAAAACAATGAAGAATATAATGCGTCAGTACTTGACAGAAGATTTTACTCCACAATGCATGATAGTTGGGGTAGATAATAACAGAATTGTAGCTGTTTTTAGATACTATCCACGACGAATGATAATAGCTGGTGTTGAGTTTGAAATCCTTGGATTAAGCGACTATTGTATAGATAGTTCATATTCTAATAATACAATAGTCGGGGTAAACTTTTTGATGAAATGTTGTGAAATGTTAAAAGAAACCCAATATCCTCTTGCAATTGGAAGTGCAAGAAGGATTATGTCTAACTATTATTATAGGTTTGGTTTTATAGGCTGCAATTCTTACTGCAAATGCAAAATCGAGACATTGAAACTACCCTCCACACCAAAACAAAATATCCAGTTTAATGAAACGTTTAATGAAATAAATATTGAGAATTACGAGAGATTAAGACGAGAAACCTTTTCCTCGGAATGGGGATTAATTATTCGTACAACCGATTTTTGGCGATGGATTGGCCATCAGATATCGCATTTCAAGAAATATCGTTTCTTTGAAATTCAAAGAGACTCCAAACTTGTGGGGTACTTTATTATTTCAGGTAATGATTTTATTGATTATGGGATAGAATCTGCAGAATTTGAAACTCATATATATGAATTATTTTCTTTTTTATGGACTATTATCAACAAAGACAATTTAGTTATAAATCTTTCTCCGAACAATAAAATCTTCAGATCATTTGGATTAAGCAACTTATCGTATACTATGCGGTTTGTTCCAGATGAAGGTGTGATTGCTATAGGGCTTAATAAAGAGAAATTAGTTGCTTTATTTAGCTCTATTGTGTCAAATAGCTGCACCGGATTGTATAGCCTAAACTCGTTTACGATAGGAGATAGCCTTAATTTTATATATAGTGATGGAAAATTAACGGCAACATTTGAACCTGATAAAATGAAGAGAAAGGATGAACAGATATTGCTAAATAGTTTATTCCAGGGTACATACGGTCCTTTAAGTCTGATGAATTTTGGTGGCCCACATGTTATTCCACCAACATTCTTTAGAATTAATGACCTCGATGGACTTTGATACTGCTAATATGAATTCTAATTTCAATAAAATATTATATCTTATTTATGCAAAATCTCCATTGCAAAAGAAAAAGTTAGCGAAATATCTATCAAAACAAGATGAAAGGTTTTTTGTAGATGCTGAAGAATTTGCTACTAATTATTTAAATTATCTTATAGATGAAAACATCTCATTAGAATACGTTGTTGATGCATATTTAAAAATGTGCACTGATATGTTGAAATCACAAATAAAATTTATGAAAACAGGCTGTTATCCAGTTGAGCTATCTAAAGATGCTTTTGAGACGGTTTATAGTAATGAAACAGAAATGAAGAGTTATATGATTGGACTTGCATTATCACAATTCTTGTGGGAATCTCACTTCAAGATATATAACACCTTTGAGAGTTATTTGCAAAAGAGTAAAGAACATATTCACTCATATTTAGAAATAGGTCCAGGACACGGGTTGTTTTTAAATAAAGCTATAAATTATCTTGGAGTGAATACGTCAATTACAGTTGTTGATGTGAGTCCAATATCAACAAATATTACCAAATCGATAATTAAATATTTTCATCCTGACAGAGATAACATAATTTTCTATAACATGGACATGCTTGAGATAGATTTAGCTTATCAATATGATTTTATCATGATGGGTGAGGTGATAGAACATGTTAATTCCCCGGAAAAATTATTAAATAAACTAAATAATCTATTAGTACCAAATGGAAGAGCATTTATATCAACTTGTGTAAACTGCCCTGCAATTGATCATGTTTATCATTTCCACACAGTTGATGAGATCAGAAATATGTTCAGCAAATGTGGTTTTGCAATAGAAGAGGAGCAAATCCTGCCTGTTGAGGATTTATGCATGCAAGAGATAAAGGAGAAAAAAATTACAATAAATTATTGTGCAATCTTAAAAAGGGGTGATTGAAATGAGTAAGTTCGCAGATATAAAAGTAGGCGATATGGCGGAGCTTAATCATGTAATTACACAAAGCGACATTGAAAAATTTGTTGAGCTTACCGGGGATGATAATAAACTTCATATAGACAAAGAATATGCAAGCAAGACAATTTTCAAGAAACCGGTGGCACACGGCATGTTAAGCGCATCATTTATATCTACTATAATAGGGACGAAACTGCCAGGTGATGGTGCGTTATGGTTTTCTCAAAAATTGGAGTTTTTACTTCCGGTTAGAGTAGGTGATGAAATAACAATACATGCTGAGGTAATTAGAAAGATCGATAGAGATAAAGTGATAGAGCTAAAAACTGATATATTTAATCAACACAAACAAAAAGTTACAACAGGGGAAGCAAAGCTAAAAGTAATTGAAAAGGAATTGTCAGGAGAAGTTATAGTAGAAGATAACAAATCAAAGAAAATCGCCTTGGTAATAGGTGGAACTGGTGGTATTGGGAGAGCCGCTTGCTTGGCTCTTGCCGGAGATGGATTTGATATTATTGTTCATTATAATCATAGTGTCAATGTGGCAAGACAGATTAAAGAAGAGGTTGAGAAAACAGGCCGGAAATCCATGGTAGTAAACGCTGATATTGTTGATGAGCTGCAAATAAAAGAAATGATGAGAAAAATTACCCGAGAATTTGAAACCGTAACTGTCTTGGTTAATTGTACAACTATCAGAGTTCCAAATATGAAATTGATGTCTCTTGATTGGCAGGATATTCAAAATCATATCGATATAAATATAAAGGGTTCTTTTTATCTTATAAGAAATATTATTCCGTTGATGGAGAAAGTAAAATATGGCAAGGTGATTAATATAATTACCCAGTATACAGAAGGTACTCCTCCGTCAGAGCTTATACCCTATATAACTGCAAAAGCTGCTTTAAGTGGATTTTCAAGAGCACTTGCTGTTGAACTTGCTCCAAAAGGAATAAGGGTAAATATGGTTTCTCCCGGAATGACGAATACGGAATTAATCTCGGATGTTCCTGAAAAAGTAAGACTCATTACAGAGGCAAAAACACCGCTTAAGAAACTTGCTAAACCAGAGGATGTTGCAAATGCAATATGTTTTTTGGCATCTGATAAATCTGATTATTTGACTGGCGAAACAATAAGGGTAAATGGCGGACAGGTAATGATATGAGTACTGATACATATTCGGATATTCTCAAACTCAATAAAGAGTTGGGACAAAGCATGTCCACCAATAACAGATACGAGGTAGCAGTTTTATCTAATATAATGACGACACAGTTAAAAGAGATACTTGAATATTATCTGCGGCGTGAGGGTATCTATGCAGATGTGGTGTTTGGCGACTATGACAATATTGTTCAGGATAGTTGTAAATTTAAGGATAGAAATTGCATCATTATTGTTTGGGAACTTGGAAATATTATAGATGGATTTTATTATAAGGCAAATACAATGGAGAAAGATGAACTCGAAGATGTCATTCTAAAAACAAAAAACGAAATTGATTTTGTGCTGGCAAATCTCAAAAGTACCTCATTGGTTCTAATAAACAAATTTTCTTCTCTGATATATAGCTATCCATATATACGCCAAAATAACTTAGATGAAGCCGCGAGAGCATTAAACAGCTACTTAGAAATGAGAATATCAGCAAATATGATACTTATTGATGTTGACAAGGTTTTAGCAAAGGTCTCTATTGATAAAAGTATTGACTTAAGGTTCTATTACTCATCCAAGTCGCTGTATTCTATAGACTATTACAAAGAATATATGAAATTCGTAAAACCAATTTTTATGTTTGCAAGTGGAAAAGTTAAAAAGGCCATGATCTTCGACTGTGACAATACTCTATGGAAAGGAATCGTCGGAGAGGAAGGTCTACAGGGAATTTCCATGTCTGCAAGAAACACGGAGGGGATAGTTTATGAAGAAGTTCAATATTTGGCACTTGAACTTGCCCAAAAAGGGATCATAATAGGACTCTGCAGTAAGAATAATCCTGAAGATGTGGACGACGTTATAAAGAACCATTCGGATATGACATTAAAAGACCAGCACATACTCATTAAAAAAGTGAACTGGGATGATAAAATTACAAATCTGAAGTCAACAGCAAGAGAATTAAATATAAGGCTTGATAGTTTTGTATTTGTGGATGATTCTGAATTTGAGGCAAATCTTGTAAAAGAAGGTCTTCCGGATATTACTGTATTACAGGTACCTAAAAAACTCTTTGAATATCCAAAGCTGATAAGAGAAAATATAGGACTGTTTTTTAATATTTCTAATACCGTAGAAGATAAAAGAAAAATTCAAATGTATAAGGAGCAATCGCAAAGAGAGCAGTCAAAAGAAAGCTTTAATAGTATTGAGGGATATTTAAAATCCCTGGAACTGAAAGTTAGTGTTTATGAGGATAAGGTAGAACTAATTCCACGTATGTCTCAAATGACACAAAAAACAAACCAGTTCAATCTGACATCCAGAAGATATACTGAGGGTGATATAGCAAGATTTTTAGAAGAAAGTAAATATAGAAACTTTACTTTTAGCGTGAATGACAAATTTGGTGATTATGGTGTCGCGGGATTAGTTATACTAGAACTTAATGAATTAAATAACACTGCAATAATTGACAGCTTTTTAATGAGCTGCAGAATAATTGGACGAAATATAGAGTATGCTTTTTTTGATTTTTTGGTCGAAAAACTCAGGTTTCAAAACATTAATTCTATAGAGGCGGTGTATATAAAATCTCCCAAAAATGAAATGGCAGCAAACTTTTATGAAAACATAGGATTTGGGATAATTAAGACAGTTGATAACACGAAATATTATAACCTTAAGATGGAAAATTATAAGTCAAAATTAATTGATTATGTGGAGATAACAGATGGAAAGTAGAATAAAAAATGTAATGGCCTCCGTGTTTGAAGTAGATTCATCTCAAATTAACAATGATACATCACCGGACACATTGGAATCATGGGATAGTTTAAAACATATGAATTTGATTTTAGCTTTAGAAGAAGAATTTGGAGTAGAATTTGACAACGATGATATTACTAATATGATTAATTTTAATCTGATTCTTTTAATTCTAAAAGAGAAAGCGTAACGTATCTTCTTAATTTCATGCATCTTTTGTTGGGTGCAAGCGACCATATTGATTTAGAACTTGATAATTGAGTGGTCGACAAACACAAACGTCAGGCATTATAAACAAATTAAACTAAGGAGGAAGTTCTATGACTAAATTAGGCATTCGGTTTGGCAACGTGGCTGCTATTAAATCACCGGGGACTTCCGGCCTCACGACTCTCATTCGTCAAGAAGGGATTCTTGTGGAAGGTACCGGTCTATTCCATCAATGGAAAAGTGGCGCCGGAGACACCTATTTTCTACTTGGCGATATTAGTGGGGTGCGTCAGGCAGATGGGATGCTGTCCCCACCGTCGCTGGTGAAGGTGGAAACCGAGAGACTTGAGAATCCAAATCGAATTCCTGAAGTAGAGGGCCGGTTCGTTCTTGTGAAGGTTTCTCAGAATGGAATCTGTGAGGTCTGGACAGATCAGTTCGGCAGAATCGATGTGTACTGGCAGTCAGTGGACAAGGCAATCGTGTTGGGCACCGGCCTTGACCTGCTTCCGGTTTCTCAAAACGGCTCATTGCCAGACGGCGTTGGAGTTGCGCACTCGCTGATTGCTTTTGGTTGTCGTCCAGCCAAACGACACACGTTATATAAGAATGTACATCGACTTGGGGTAAATCAGGGGATTCGGTTATCCGGTGGACACTACGAACTTCTACATCGAAAATTTAAACCAGCAAGTACTTTTCCCCTCTACGGTCAACAGGATTTGAATCGCTATGCCGACCTCTTCCTTGAAGCCATTCGTGCACGAGCCTCTGCAGACGGAAATGTCGTGTATCTGTCGTCCGGTTGGGACTCCACCTCAATTCTCGCCTCTTTAGTTCATTTGTTCGGCAAGCGCAAGGTACGGGCGATCATCGGACGCATGCAGTATTCCGACCGAAGTGGGGTAATCAATCAGTTTGAAATGGATAGGGCGCGTGCTGTGGCGGATTATTTTGGCGTGCGTCTTGATGTGGTTGAATGGGACTATCGAACAAACGCTGAATCGGTTTTATTCAAGCTGCGCGATCTATTCCGGTCTCAGCAATTTGGAAACTTACAGGCAAATCATTATTTGATCGCTGAGTCAACCGCCAAGACCGCGGACGGTAACGAAGTGGTTTTTGCGGGCGAGATGAGCGATGGAGCACACAACTTGGGTTTCAGTCAGTTCGCATCGGTCTTTCATCCGGCGTCGCAGGAATTCCGTGAATACAGTGACAAGATGGCTTCGTACCTGTTTGGGCCGACTTTTCTAGGGCAATTGCATACAGGTATGCACGAGCAGGATCCGGTCTGGCAATTTTTCAGGCAACGGTCTGCCAATGCGAAATTCGATGCCACTGCCAAAGGGGAGCAGGCCATCACCCAACAGTTTCTGTCAAGCTTCTTCCTCCGAGGAGGTCGGATGCCTCTTTATTCTATTGACAACACCCGCCTGCTTACCGCCGCAGGCCGAGAAAATTACGTAAACGAATCCGAGCGTGTCTATCTGAATGATGTCTCAGAACATGTCAATCGAAATAATCTTTACGCGTACTATCTGCATCTCTACAACTCGTTCCATTGGCAGGGCGCAACGGTTTCCACTCTCGAACATACGGTAGAAGCTCATGGTTTACGGTGCGTGTTACCGTTCAACGACAGTGCACTGATTGATTTCCTATCGGCAATGCCGGAATCCTGGGGCCGCGGACTTGATCTCAATCCAACTAAGTACCCTTTGAAGTGGATGCTTCGAAATCGTATTGTTTACCCGTTCCATCTGCAGAGCGGGACGCAGTCCTACAAATACGACGTTGATCCGAATTTCACCTTATTCGGCGAGATATTGCATGCGTCATCGTTCAAACCCATCTTTCAGGCGGTACTTCAGGAAGGGCACTTCGTCGAGTGGCTTGATTCGAGTGTTTTTGATCGTTCGTATATCAACGGACTCGTCAGCCGGTATGTTAAGGGCGAGGAGCTACGCGGCCAAGAGATGAATGACCTCGGTGTGCTGGCCATGCATTCTGCTATTGGTATCTATGGACAGAAGTAGAACTATGCCAGAGGAAGGATCTGTTTATCTTGATGAGCTAACGCTTCCTGCAACGTAT
>Ga0154744_1087_pt1 | contig 15733 bp, 22 predicted proteins | sample Rifle2008BG16ft_FD_105752 | JGI IMG/M metagenome (GOLD analysis project Ga0154744, IMG submission 105752) | Candidatus Schekmanbacteria bacterium RBG_16_38_10 | reverse complement strand
CGGAACATAGAAAGACGGATGTTTAATGTCTATGCCAATCAGTTTCCCCCCGTCCATTCCTTCAATAAACGCCCAAGTGGATACGCAAGAACGCACACCCATTTCAGTGATATGCGAACATTCTTTGGCTAAATCTCTAAGAGTCGGCAGGTGTTCTGAAATATCAGACGGCTGGTTGCAAAGTTTTTGAAACATATCTCTTCTTTTTCTTTCAATTCGTTAGATAATAGATTTGTTGATTGATGACTTCCAATCCCTATCACGACATTGAGGTCATTTAAGATTGTCGGCTCGCCGTATTTATCGTAAAGCCGTTGGTAAAATTCAAGATCAAACATCCATTCCAAATCTTCGTTAAAATACATATCCAGTCCGTTTTTAATCGTCAGAACAGACGGAGCGCCGATTGTGTTCTCTGTCCGGCTGAATACCGGATAATGCGGTCTGTGTATCTCTCCGTCATCGTGCAAACATCCCGTAACCAACCAATGCCCTGTAAAAGCGTCTACAATGACTTGTAGGGCGTTCTTGTGTGCTAAGTAGTCATCTTGGTGCAGTATCTTAATAAGGTCGCCTGTAGCCCGTTTAATAGCTTCGTTTGTGTTTTTAGCCGCCTTGCCCTCTTTGGTCAAAACTATCTCATAATTTTTGTATGTCTGGCTCATCACGGAGTCAATCGCTCTTTTTAGAAAGAACGCTCCGTTAGACATATCGTAGTATGGGACACAGATAGTTACTTTAAGATTTCCCATTTTCTAATGGTGTTATTATTTGTTCTTTCCAATTTATCTCAAAGATACTCCCGACATTATGTATTTCTTTTGATTTTTTTATTACTTTTTCTTTATGGATTTTATCACTATATTCACAAAGAAATACCGTTTTATGGTCTTTTGATATTGTAAATATACAATTTCTCATTATATCTTTATCCATTGTTTTAAAAGTTTAGTGCGTTCTTGTCCGTCAGCATACCATTCTTTGGGAGCTATTACTTTTCCGCTGGAAAGATACGCAGCCCACCAACTAAAAGATGAGTTCGCCATGATAATTCCTTTGCAACCAGACATAATGTTCATATCCTCTACATCTGTTCTTCCCTCAGAAAACTCACAATTCTTGAAAATATCCTGTTGCTTGCACCATTCTATATCGTCTGAGAATACAAGAAACTTTTCATCCGGGAATAATGCCATTGCTCGCTCGTAGTATCCAGCAGTCATCAAGTCCGCATAAAAAGGATTGTTCACATAATCGCCTCGTCTGATATGTATGCCTACTCTATCAACCGGCACGATCCCGTATCCATACATTATCTTTATTTCGTCTTTGCAGTCTTCAAAATAGGCTGGATTTTGAAAATAATAATCTGTTCCTTCATTTTTGGCTTTTGCAAAAAGTGTTGCAAACTGGAACATTTGGTTACCTAATCTTCCTGTTATTTTTTTAATAGGTATCATTATTTTTTAAATTGTTTATCATATTCACGATGACAACTAGTACATAATCTTATATAATCTTTTAAAACCCTGTGATATTTATGATTTACATTCGCCCATTCATATCTCTTTGCAGTTATCGTCCCGCAATATTCACAAACACAAGGTTGCTCCTTCCATTTGATAACCCAATTATGTATTGTGTTATACTTTGCATCATTTCCCTTCCATGCATAACTCTTATTGCCCTTATGGGCTTTCCCTATCTTTAGTTTATGTTCTAATGATTTTTTTCTTCCTTTAGCAGATAAACTCATGTTTTCAATCCATTTTCTTGAGAAAGTAGGACGCTTTTTACCTTTATTCCAAGGAATATTTCCTAAAAGGGATTTTCTAATTTTCTCTTTAATTTCTTTTGTTCTTATGTATTTGCCCACTGTCATAATTATTTTTTATTTTTTTTCATACGAATTCTTTTAACAAGTTCCTCAACTTCCTCCACAACTTCAACAAATAATTTATCGCCTTGCTCAATGAGTTGGCGAGCGGTTTCAAATTCGCCGAGTTCTTTTTCCATTAGTCTGGCGACGAGTGGCTGGATTTTGTTTTTAATCAGATCTGTTTTCTGCTCAATCGCTTCCATTTCTTTGAGTTGAGCGTTGAAAAGGTCAAGATTTGGCTGGCGTTCTTTAACCAGTTTATCTTTTTCAGCTTCCAATTCTCTTATCTTGGTATAAAAAGGGTCTAACAACTCGCCTAATCTATCCATTTCTTTGAGGTATGGTTCGGCGATAGGTTTGAATTTGGAAATTTCTTTTTTTAATTCAATTACTTTCTCGTCGGTTATTTCTATAAGTCGTGTGCCGGAATAGGTTGATTCTTTAAGATATTCTTTTGGTATATACATAATTTTTTATTATTTGTTTATAAAGTAGTCGCTCCAATACTCTCTTTCCCTATTTATTTTTACGTTACATCTAAGGCAAAGCGTATTTAGATTATTCTCTTTACAATTATTTTTATCAAAATCAATATGATTGATACATAAGACTCTATTTAATTCTTCTAGTTCTTCCCGCTCAGTCTGACCACACAGACAACAGGTAAAATTGTCCCGTGTCCTTATCTTTAACTTCAATTCATTATTAAATTCCCTTGGATAACGGATTTTTGATATTCCACCTTTCCAATCTGGATGATTTTCCCCTCTTCTTGCATTTTTTAATGATATTTTTCTTAATAATTGTTTTGTTTTTATTGAATGCTTTTTTCCTATGTGTGCTTCCCTGTTTTTATTTTTAGATTCCTCTGTGTGCTTTTTTCCAGTATTAGATTTTCTTATCTTATTTTTTGTTTCTTCAGTAAAAATCCTTCCCATGTTACCAATGCTAATGTTTTTACGATGTTTTTCTGATAATTTCCTTCCATTCATCCATTTCCCAAATCCTTTTTCTTTTGCAACAATACTTCTTTTTTTTCTTTCTTTCAATGTTTGCTTTCTTCCTTGATTTATCTTATTTCCTTTTTGAAAAAGATATTTCATATATTCGCATAGTTTATTTATTTAATAATTTTTTAATTTCATACACAGTTTTGTTATTTCTTTTGTCCATTCAAACGAAAAGTTATGAATGTTATAATTCTTTAAAACATAGTCGTGTGCTTCACCGGCTAAGTTGGCGTAAATATCATAAGAGTTTTTTATTTTAATAATCTTATTATACCATAGATCATTATCCACAATCAATGTCATATACGGCTCATCAATGCCTTGATAGGGCGAAGTCCCGTCAGAAAATCCTTGCGCTAACACTGGGATTTTTAATAAAGACATTTCTAAAAATTTGAGATTACTTTTGCATTGATTAAAATAGTGCTCCTTGCGGGGAATTATCACTAAATCCAAAGCTAAGTCGGCAATCTTCGGCATATATTCGGTTACATTGACAGCGTGGTGCCATTCGGTGTTTTTAAGAGAAGCCCAATAATCGTAATCCTCTTGCATTCCGGGCATTACTCTGCCGTCTGATAGTTTTAAGCCCAGAATAACCAGTGTGATGTCATTTCTTTCGTCTAATCGTTTGATCTGGTCTCGGATATGATTGCAATCGTCATTGGAAGTTACCGAGCCGATTATGCCTATCCTGAATTTGCCTGTTTCGTTCTTTTTGCAAGGCATTTCGTCTAAAGGATCTATGCAGTTTTTAAGCACGACAACATTCGGGTTGAGTTCTGAATACTCTTTGGCTAAAATTGGCGTGGAAACAGTTATCCCGTCAGCCAGTTTGGCGAAATCGTTTAGATTCTTGCTTAATTCTTGAGCGATAGCCACCCTTTTTTCGTTGCCCAAACGAGCCAGCGGTATTCCAGTATAAGTGTCGTCATTATCCATTATGATTTTCTTGCCTCTTAACTTGAGCAGACGAGCTAATTCGTAAGATGCTTCCGAAGTCGGGCGTTGAAAACAAATCACATCGGAAATCATCGCCTTTTGCGTGAGTTTTTCCGATGACACTTCCTCGCCTCTGATGTTTTCGGGAACTACAGTTTGGTTTGAGTAAACACCGGGAAGATAACCACGCACATAATAACAAAAGTTATAATTGCCTTGTAAATAGAGTATTTTCATCTCGGAAACATAATAAAACCCCCGCCTATAATGTCTTTGATGGATGTTCCTCCCCCACTTGCGGTGTAGGTGGCGTAGATGGAGTGTTGTCTATCAGCGATAGTTGAAGAAACTGTAAAAGGATCAGGGGGCACATTAGTTGCGTGATAAGCAATATTATCTCTATCCAATTCATAATTAACATTAGAGTCGTAAGCAGTGTATAAAGCTGGTGCTTCATCAGGATCAATCCAAAAACCAAGTTTATAATTAGTTCCAGTATTTACTGAAGCTCCAAGATCAAAATTACCATTATACCAACCTCCTGCACTTAAAACATTAACTTCACTTCCATAATCCACCAAAACATTGGCAGTTGTATAGATTACAGGTCTAAAATTAGCCGAATTTGAAGAAGCTGGATGATATAAAGACAAACTATCCAATGTTCCATTAAGCGTAGGAGAATATGGATAAGCTGCTCGCAAAGTGTTATTTACCAGACTTATTCCTGTTGCCCCAATACTCGTATAACCGAAAGTAGGGTCAACCCTCACTGGATACACCGCATCATCAAGAAACTTTTGAGGGACGGTTACGGTTAAAATTCCATTTTCAATATGCAAGTCAGCCCAGACTTCCACTCCATTCGCGTCTATCGCTTTGGGGCGGTAAATATGACAAAATTTCCCGACTTTATACTCCATTCCCGCCACATCATTCATTCCGCCTTTCGTGGCGTGATAGACGGCATAGCTTCCGATGACTTCGGGAGGTCGTGAAGCGCCCTCATCAATCTCTGCTTGCGTGAGAGCTGGTTGGTAGAAAAAATCTAAACCTTTTGTGGAAATGGTAAATTCAAATATATTTGTGTTTGGTTTTGATGTTAAAAAAACTTCAATTTCATAACCACCCTCTTCTGAGGCGTCTGGTTTGTCGTATTGATGAACTTCGTAATCTTTCGCCTTGTAGACGATAGTGCCATCAGGAAGCTCTTTGAGCGTCGCGCCTGCTTCTTCTTGCGCCCGGATTGAGAAGTTTACTTCATTCGTGTCTTCAGAAGTGCCCCATCGGCAGATTTTTACTTGCGGATGAAATTCTAAATCTTTAACATCGCCTATTTCAACAACCAGCATATCCTTGGGATTGCTCTTGACAATCTGACGCAACGAATTATTTACCAATTTATATTTGGCAAATGCTGATTGTTTTAAATTATCTTGATTAAGTTGTAACATAATGTTTTGAGCATTAGATTTCAAGTCCCGTGTCAATCATACCTCAAATCCCGATACTGTCACATAACAGTTACCAGCACTGGTTGTTATTATTAAATCTGCCGCATCTTCCCCGCTCGCCCACGGATATTTTTCTGGGAAAGTCAGCACTACTCCTGAATTAGCCGCCAATTCAGCTTTCCAAATCGCCGAGTCGCCAGCCGCCAAGTCGTCTTCCAAAGTTACAGTTGCCGCCGCCGATACTTGAATAAATATAGTGTGAATATGCCACCTCTTGCCTGCGGCGGGACTCCATATAATTCCGTCCGTTACTGCTCCCGCACTGGTGTAGTATTTCTTGGCGTAGTTGGTATTTGTCGTTACATCTATGTCAGGTTGTAAGAGTTTCCCAATGGCGTTTGTGCCTGCTGGTAGCGCGGCAACCACATCCACCTGCATTTCTGTTCCTGCTACAGCACCTGCAATCGTTGTTGTGTCGGCTTCTATAGCATCTAATACAGCATTGTCTGTAGCAGAAAGATTTGCTGTGACTGTGCCTGATACTGGTTGAGTTGTAGCCCCGTCTTCCACAAGTATCATCAACTCATCTGTATCAGACATTGAAGTTGTGTCGTATTCTAAGGCGAGAGTATCAGTAGAAAGCGTCCCGCCTTTCGCTGTGTCAGCAAAAGAATAAATTATTATTTGGTCAGTAACATTCGTTATTAGTTGAATGCCAGCCAAAGTTACATCAGAAAAACTCGCGTGCGTTATCGTTTTCAATGATGCGTCAAATGTTGCTCCTGTAAGTCTTAATTTTGCCATATTATCGTTTAATTATAACACTGTTGCCATTGCGATGACAAATGATTCTGTTACACCACCCCCCAGTGTCTCAATCTTATCGTAAACAGCATTCTTACTTGGCGCGGTCGTTGTATCTCCGTTCCAGCCTGCTCCGTAAACATCATCAGAAACAGAACCTCCGCTAATAGCAATCTTAATCCCGCCGTCAGCGTCATTCGTTACAGTCGCTCCGGTAAATCTCAATCTTGAAGACGAACCGATTTTACTTGTGGCGTTTGAAACTTCCACCATTCCCCCACCCAAAGGAATACGAGAAATATTGTCAGATATAGTTTTCTTGAAACCGTCAATCTGCTCATCTATGCCTTTAATCGCTTTAGCGTCCAATCGCTCATCTCCTTGTAAGAGTTCTAAAGAGTTTCGTATTTCGTCGGGCGAGAGTTCTTTGATGTCGCCGTCTTTGCCGTCAATGCCATTCAACCCGTCAAGTCCGTTTAATCCGTCTTTGCCGTTTGTTCCATTTAATCCGTCTTTGCCGTCTAAACCGCTTTCGCCTTTGTCGCCTTTGTCGCCTTTGTCTCCCTTATCGCCTTTCTCGCCCTCTATTCCTTGCTCGCCGTCATTGCCTTTAATTGATTTTAAAACTTTATCTAAATCAGGCGCGTTATTTTTTACTTCTTCCGCCGCTTTATCAAACTTCGTTTCCAATTTATCAACAGTCTTATCAAATTTTTCTTCCAGAGCGTCAATCTCGTCCATTATCAAAAGCTCTTTATCAGTCCCCCCCGACTCTATGAGCTTAATAAGTTTTTCGTCTTTTTTACTTAACATTTTTTAAAGCCAATAAGATAGCGTCCAATTTAGCGTCTTGCGAGTTAATTCTTTTTTCCAATGCGTCTATTTTGGCAGACGACACGGAAGGGTTGCCCAGTCGTTGCTCAACCGCTTCAGGCGAAGCTTGTATGGCGTTAACTTCGGCTGTGGACGCTTTTCTTTTATCTTCTTCAATCTTAGCCAGTTCGTCTATTCTGGCTTGGTTGATAATTTGCCTATCTCTGATAATCCAACCGCCATTAGCGTCATCGCGGAAATCAAGAATATTCCCGCTTAAATCGCGTCTAATCATTTTTTTATATAAAATTCCTGCGACTACATTTCCCATTTTTTAATTATATCATATTTTGGAAAAGCAAGCAACAAAAAACTCCCCGAAGGGAGTAATTTGCAGATATACGAAATATCAGAGTCCGACTGCGACGGAATGGCTACGAATTTTAACCGCGCCAGTGGGCTGATTGAGCATTGTGCCGTAACACAAGTCAACAGTTACCAAAGTCGCGAGATAAATTTCTTGGTAGCTTTCCTGAATACGCACGCCGTTTTCGCCGGTAAAGCTCTTTGCCGCGCCTCCGGGGAGAGTCATTCTCGCCCAATGGATAGCATCGTTATTAGCCAGCAAATTCAAACGAGCGCTGTTCTCACCGACTGCGCCTGCGCCGAGCGGAACCGCCGGAGAAACGATTACAGGGATACTGTAAAGACTTCTGGTCGGAGCTTTTGAGCGAGGCAATTCAGTTTGGGTATTCTGCCATAAGGTCAGTTTATCCACTGAACCAATCTGTCGGTAGAAAGTGTTCGGGTGCATAATCCAAGCGGTATCACCGCCATAGACAGGCACGCCTGCGGTTTCAAGAATTGCGATAGCCGCTAAAAGGGTAGAGTCCGCCACATTCGCCGAAGCCAGTCCGACAATATTGCCGGCGGTGGTAAAGTTGGTAAACTGCGCCGCGATAGCGTCGTCTAAATCTTGCGCCACTTCCCAAGCCGCCGATTTAGCAAGCTTGTTCTGCAAGTAATAGCTCTTTTTTAGTTGAGCCATTTCCCGATCTTCAATCATAAAACTTGATTCTTTCCAAGTGGAAACAGTCAAAGTGTTTTTAGTTTGAATCGGATTATTTAGAGTTACGGCAACAGAATTTGATTTCGCCGCCGTGCTCATTGCTACGATGTTCGGAGTATAAACATCCGAACCACCATCTGCCAATTCTTCACTTCTATCAATGAAAAACTGGGCGAGGGTAAGATTATAACGATAATAATCGTTAATCTTAGACCCCCAAAGTAACGGGATATCGGCTGTAAGCGAACCGCCTACGCCAGCACCCATTGTGTCTGTGGGTAGAGCCATAGTTTATCGTCCTTGCGCTTTATTCCATAGTTCCTTGTGTTCTGCTTCCGACAAGTTAGGCGTATTAAAACCTTTCTTAGCGGTTGGAGAACCGGAACCTCGGGAAGCGGGAAGAGATGCTTTTTTCGCTTTGTCTTCCTGCTCCACTTTTTCTTTAATCGCTACGAATATCGGATCAAGTTGAGTAGCAAGTATTGATGTGCCTCGCACTTTGGCGAGAGTCGTCAATTCCTTTATCAGCTCGTCTGACATTCCTTGCGATTGGAGGATTTTTACGTCTACGGCATCAGCGTCAAGTCCGTTGTTAATGTTACTATTTTGAGGCGCTTCAGCTTTCTTGGCTTTCAATTCAGCTTCGGCTTTATGCGCTCGGGCGGTAAGTTGCCGTTTAGCTTCTTCAGCTTCGGCTAACTGCGCCTTGATCGCTTCAATGTCCTCTTCATTGCCCAAGTTATCGTCTTGGTATTCGGACGGGATTATGGTCTCGTCAACCGGTATGGTTTCATCCATAAATTTGCTGGTTTATGCCTCCAGTTGGCTAAGAGAGTTTTTGCAGAGCTCTCAATGCTAATGATTATTAGTTTTATGTCATTGCGGACAGTGGTATTATCTTGCTTGGTTTACGGAATTGATTTTTATATCTTTTCCGTAAAGCTCTTTTAATTCTATAAATGCTCTCTCAATGGTTTCTTTCGCGTCTTTAATCCCCGTGGTTTCTTCGCCTGAATAAACTTTTTCCAAAGCTAATTTATCCAGTTGCTCAAGAAAGAACGCTTTAACGGCTTCTCGGGTATGTTCGTCGTTATAGAATTGGTTTAAGAAGTTGGTCATTTAAGTTAATTAATGTTGTTTACTCTTTCCTCTATTTGTTTTAATAATTTAAGCATTTTTTCTTGGGTTGGTTAATCCTCTATACCATTCGCTGATTGTTACACAGTCAATCTGTTCTTTTTTGGAAAGAATATAATCAACAAGCGCCTGCATATCAGCTATTCCCCATTCGGTTGATTGAGTTGGTGTTGTTATGAACTTATGCGACTCGATGACTAAGGTTGCTCCAGCGGCGATAGCGTAATCAATATCAAGTTTCGTGCTGGCAAGTGTGGTGGTGTTGCCAAGATTTCTGGTAACCAGTCTTAAGTAATTTAGTTCGGGGGTCGGCACGCTAATGCCTGCTTGGCTCACAACTGTTCTGGCGGTTAAATATCCTTGAGCTGTTAACGCGGCAGAAGCTATATCATTATACCCTCCATTCGGATAGCAGAAGTGTAAGTGCATATTATTCCTTGTGAAACCGTTGCCTATCAAATAATCCTTATTCAAAGATATAGCACTTTCCATTTCTGCTTGTGTTCCTAATGTAGTGAGATTAGTATGCGCGTAAGTATGATTGCTAATGTCGTGTCCAGCGTTATAAAGCGTTTGCAATTGAGCTGAAGTCATATAACTTCCAGTGCCGATATAACTCCCCACGATGTAATGTGTCGCTTTCAGTCCTCTCGGAGCCATATAGGCATATAACTCATCGTATTGCGTAGCCCAACCGTCATCACAAGTCCAAATAACTTTCGGGCGATGATAGGTGCCATACATTAAGTTGTCAAAATAGACAATTGAATTACCGCTTGCCGTTGAGTCAGTTCTCACTCGCAATCTTATCATTGTATTTGCCCAGTCTTCAGTCCCAGTATTAGACCAGAAATTCTTATAAATTCTTATTCTGTTCCAACCATTTTTTAAACCAGTTATCGCTCTCGAAAAATATTTAGTGAATCCGCTTGTTGATGATAAGTAAACAATGATACTGCTTGTTTTAGTTGTGTCGACTATATAGACATCCAACGAAATTATCCCCGCTCTGGATAGGTCGGAGCTGATTGTTTTTGTGGCGAAATAATTTGAAGAAGCGGCGACGTCAGATGTGATTTTCAAAGAACCTGAACCCACCGAATAAATCGATGTATCAACTGCAATAGCCCCGCCAGCCGTTCCGCCAGCAGTCCAATCGCCTATGGTTTCAAATGTTTCAAACAGAGTGCCTGCTTGAATTTGATAGTTTGACATTATATTCTTTTATGCGACTGTTCTTGTTATTGGCGCATTAAAATTACCCGCCTTGAAAGCGAACCAGTAATAGGTTACGCCGTTTGTATTCACCGAGCCGTTGGCTCCTATCTGGAAACCATCAGCCAAGAGTGATTGGATTCCGTCAGAAGCCGCCGCAGTTGCTCCAGCATAGGCACACTGGCTATCAGCGGTCATATTTGAAGTCCGTATTCTTGCCTGATTCGTAGAACCGCTTTTTATGATTACATAATCTGGCTGGAATCCTACTCCAGTAATGTTTCGGTCATTGGTGCCATCCCCCGTATATGTGCCGACTGCGATTACACCAGCCAGAACTTTCATAGCGAAGAAGAAATACTCAAGAGTGTCGCTATTTACTGATGCACTTGTTCCAAGTTGGAATCCGTTTGATTGAAGATTTTGAACCAAGTTAGTTGTTGGGGTCACGCCTCCGAAGAATGAAGTCAAATCTCCCGCTAATGAAGATGACCTCCAAACTTTTTGTTGCACGGTATCCCCAAAAATACCCACTAAATCTGGTGTGAACCCCAAACCTCCTGTAATGAAGTCCCTTGCATCATTGCCATCTCCTTTATAGTTTCCAGTTCGGAAATGAGCTTGCCCTGCTGAACCACGAATGGCGATATACCAATAGACTGTCAGATTCTCATTCGCTAAAACACTCGTACCAACTTGAAATCCATCATTAAGAAGTTCTTGAATTTGGTCTGCCGCAGTAGCGAGAGCAGAAGACAAAGACATAGAAGAATCTCCCCGCATCTCTTTTGTGCGGATGCAAGCAACATTCGCCCCACCTTTCACAATCACCAAGTCGGGGCGAAAACCAATGCCCGTGATGTTTCGGTCATTTGCACCATTACCAGTGTAAGTGCCGACTTTAATTTGTAGGTTACTTCTCATATTTTTTAGCGATAAGACACAGTAATATCTTGCGCCGCAGTCGCGGTTACAATCGTCAAGCCGACACTAAAAGCCACATCGAATAATAGAGTAATCTGGTTTGCCAATAATGTTGCTGGCATTGTAATCGTGCCGATAAGAGTTCCCGAACCTGCGGTATTGTCGTAAATCGTAATGACGCCAGTAGCAGCCGCTTTATTGATTGTGATTGCGTGCAAGAAACCGACCCCAGACTTTACGACTGTGGTTGTGGGAGCGGCTAAAACAATGTTCAGATAGCTGAATCTTTGCTCGACTTTTGTGACATCGTTAACAATGTCTTCGCCTGCTATCGTGGTAGCTAAATTAACATCTTTAGCTGTTCTTGATGAATTTACTGTCTCGTAATCTTTAAATTCTGCTGACATATTTTTTATTATTAATTATTAATTATTGAACTGCTTGCGGTTGCACCGCTTTAATGCCCGCTTGACCGAGCGGTTGCGGCGACTGTTGCATTCCTTGTTGTGGTTGCATTCCTTGCTGTTGCATTGCCATTCCTCCCTTGCTTAAAGACAGCGGACTCACACCAGACATTTCTAAAATCTTGTTGAATATCGTCATTAAGTTATTATCTTGCATTATTATCGGATTGGCGGCGACAGTCTGTAAAACATTCGTCAAAGTTTCCAGCATTACCTGTTTGTTCTTTTGCTCGCCGGTAATGTTAATGGTCAACTTCGCTTTCATATCCTTGTAGTAGTCATCGGGAATATCCAAAAATCTTCTCTTGCCTCCTTTGCCGATAAACTGCATATACGAGTCTTTGGCGATTAAAAACTCCTCCTTTGATACAATCTGTCCGCTCAATACTTTATCCATTATAAATTGATTGGCTTCGTGAGTGGCGAATGACTCGTCCAGCTTCATCAACTCTTCGGGAGTGAAGTCAGAAGCCAAGATGTGGGCTTTATTCAGTCTTTTCTGCACATAAGGAAATACCCAATCATAGAATAATTCTTTAAGAAATATACCCCATTCCTCCCTGCGATAATCAAAGTGTGAGCTTCCGGTTTGTGATACTAACGCTTGTAGTCTGTAAGGTTGTCCGCTCGGAGGAGTTTCGCCTCTTACCGCGTCATAACTTGAAGTTGCTCTTTCATACTGGCTCCACCATTCCTGTATGGTTTCGGTGAATTGAGGCATTGCTCCATTGATAAGATTGACTGTGTTCAAATCTTTGCCGTCTTCCAATACTACGATATGTCCATTATCCATATCGGTCATCACATTGTTGCCAATCTTTTTGGAATTTGTTTTTAAAATGATTTTGCCTGAGAGTTCCAGCGCGGCGTATTTCTTTTGCACGGCATCGTTAGTCCAGACTTGCGCTTCTTCGCCTTCTTCCGCCACGCCTCTGCCCAAAGCCCGACCGGATACTTTCTTCCAAGCGAGATATTTATAAGGCAATTCTTTTTCTTCCGCCCAATAGAGATGCACCTGTTTCGCTCCTTTGATACAATAATAATGGACTTGTTTTGAAAACTTCTCACTGGTAGCTTCCGCTTCATCTTGCAAATAACTTTCAGGAAATTCTCCGTGCGCTTCCCAAATTTCGATTCTCTCGTCTGTTCTTGTGTATCCTTTCTTTGCGTATAAACCTATGGCATCTTCGGTGTTCTCCCAAATATCCTTTTTGGCTCGTATCTAGTTAGGAGTCATATAATGCTTTTCTACGATGACTCCATTGATGATATCCACTTGGTCGGTTACTAAATTCTTCCACGCCACTACTTCCACTTTCATCTCTTCGCCTTTTTCGCGGCATTTCTTGACTAAAACTCCCCCATACCTTGCCCGTGTTTCGCCCATCTCATTTAAGACTTGAGCGAAGTCGGTTTCCTTCATCCAGTTGTAAATTTCGTGATTAAAGAGAAATGATTTATCGTATGAAGTTTCATTGTCGGCTTCGGTTTTGATGTCTTTAGTGTCTATGTCAGTCGCCACTACCGCTGTATCAACCATTGTGTTGATAATTTGATAAAATGGTTTATCCCGTCCTTTGCTGTCTTTCTGTCCGTTTAAAAACTTTGAGTTGGTATAAAAATCAATCATCCGCAACATTGAAGATTGCGAAAAAGTAAGCCCGCTGGCTATCTCAATCGTTCCATTTTGATAATCTTCGTTAATTTGTTTTAATTCTTCAATTAACCTCATTTTTTATTTATATTTCTTATTTCCAAATGTGTCAGTCTTTCTATGACAATCTACACATAATGTCCTGCCATTATCTATGGCAAAACGAAGTTCTGGGAATAGTGCAAATGGTTTAATGTGGTCTGCGTTCAACTTCCCCCCAATTATTCCACACCATATACAAACCCAATTATCTCTTTTAAAAACTGCTTCACGCCATAATTTATATTCTTTAGAATGACGAATTACTTTATTTTTTGGTGTAATACCACCTTTCCACCTATAATTCTTTACGCCATACATAGCTGGTGGTTTAAATCCACTTCTTTTATGTGCATTACTTATTTTCTTTTTATGTTCCTCGGAAAGTGGTTTCTTAATTACTTTCTTTGCCGCCTCGCTAAGATGTTTCCTATGTTCTTCGGAAAATATAAAACCTTTTTTAGCTTCGCTCATTTTCCTACGGGTTTCCTTAGAATGTTTTCTGCTTAAATTCATAAAAAAACAGGGCTAAGCGATAATGCTTAACCCTGTGCTTCAGTGGTTATTTATTTTATTGTCTTATCATTATATCACACAATCAAGATGTGTGCAAAACTTCTTTATCAGTCAAAATTACCTTAGTGCTTCTTACTACCAAATAACTACCTACTTTACCTTGTTTATCAGCCGTAATAATCACTTGTTCGTAAGGTTTTAATCCTCGCAAAGTATCCAAGATATATGCTTCATTCTCGGATATAGTGTTGAATTTAAAGTTATCGGGCATTGTTGATTTGGCTTTGACGGCGGGCTTGATGAAGTAAACTCATTCTTGTAATATCTCTCGGGTCTTCCGGTTGGTTGTTAGTGACAGCCATTCTGATAGCATCTAAAAGATGATCATTCTCTTTAATCGGATTTTCATATTCATTTCTTAAATCCTTTTTCGGCGGATAAGAATAAGTCTCAAGCTCCCATATCGTATTAACACAGTTCTTATGAATTTTAAGTTTATTCCTTTTAAGTAAATCTCTCACCCGATTGATACCGCTTTGCACGGAGTCTTTACCTTTCAAAACCTCGCAGACATTGATGCCTTTAGTATTTAAAACTGATATAGCGGATGGATTTTCAGGGTCGGGATACACGGCGTTGAATTGGCAAGATCGCACATAATCGGCAATCTGTTCTTCTGTGCGACCGGTCTGATACCATTCATCAACTATCCAGAAGTTATTATCGTAGTCTCTTTTGATGTGGACAACGGCGCAAGGATTAGTAAATCCAAAGTCTATTCCTGCTATATATTCTACCACATTACTCGGCTCAAAATCAAATAAATGTCTTTCTCGGTCAAATTCTTTGTAAACCAATCCTTCGGTTTTTCTGAAGTCAGCCAAAATTTCCTGCGCATACCTGTCCTCTGTGAGTTCGTTTTTAATCTTTTCTAATTCTTCCTTTAGAAGATATGGATTATCAAATGAAGTAAAGTGGAATGATTTGTAATCCTTATCTTTTGCCTCTAAATTATATAAGTCATAGAAGAAATTAAAACCTAAAGGAGTGCTTATAAATAACGCATTGCCCTTTTTATCAGTTAGCGTTGGTCGTAATACTTCATCCCACCCATTACTAAAATTCTTATATTGAGCAACCTCATCCAATACGATAAAGTTGAAAAACTGACCTCTTAATGTTTCTACCGCATCCCACGAACGAAGTGCAATAAAACTTGTAGTGCCAGTATTATTTTTAACCGTCATCTCTAATCGGGTTTCATTTATGTTTGACGCAATATCTACCACTCGCTTTTTTAATTGATTCCAAACAATATCCCGCGCGCTTTGATGTGTTGGGGCAATATAACAAACTCTTGCATTATCTGAAGTTGTGGCGTGCCAAAACATTTCTTCTATTGCCAATGTGCTTTTGCCAAATCTTCTTCCGGCACATACCACACGAAAACGATTATTGCATTTTACTATTTCTTTTTGAGCGGGGTGTAATATCATAACCTAAATTTTCAAAAACATCTCTCATTGATGATAACTAATCTTGCAGAGAATAATTCAATCTAATTTTCGCTTTCTCTTGCTGATTCATCTCTATTTTTAAATGATTCGTCAAATGTTATAACAATCTTCTCGCCTTTGGTTGTGAGGTCTGTTCTTTCTACTACCTTGCCATATACTCTGTCGTTTATATCCCGATAAAAGTTATAGTTTCCATTCTTGGCTTCGCTATATGCTTTCTTGATTAAAATCTTTCTGGCTTCGCTATTGGTTATGTTGTTTGCTTTGGCGATTTCTTCTATTACTTCGTCAAAGTC
>Ga0154744_1240_pt1 | contig 19125 bp, 17 predicted proteins | sample Rifle2008BG16ft_FD_105752 | JGI IMG/M metagenome (GOLD analysis project Ga0154744, IMG submission 105752) | Candidatus Schekmanbacteria bacterium RBG_16_38_10 | reverse complement strand
CTACGAAGTTGGGTAGAGCAATGCAATGAGATGGACGAGGTATGGGTTCCCACACAAGGGCATTTAGAGGCGTTTATAAAAAGTGGAGTCGTTAGAGAAAAATTAAGGGTGGTGCCATATAATACTGCCATAGATACAGAATACTTTCATCCCAGTATTGAGCCACTACATATAGAGCAGAAAAAAGGATTTACATTTTTATCCTGTTTTACCTGCGATTGGAGAAAGGGCTTTAACCTTCTTGTAGATGCATATTTTAGTGAGTTCACAAACAAGGACAATGTTACTTTGGTTTTAAAGGCACTGCCCGGCTATGGTGCGCCCAATGTGGATGTTAAAGAGCGTATACTTGGCTCTGTCAAACATAAGTTTGATATAGTATCTCCTAATCTACCTAACTTAATTATTTTAGACAAATGGATGACTATGGATGAATTGAGACGACTATACTCTGCCTGTGATTTGTATATCTCCACTGACTATGCAAGGAACGTATCTCAGAATTGCTTTGAGGCAATGGCGTGCGGAAAGCCCGCCGCGAGTGTTAACTGGAGTAGCAATCCACCATTTGTATTCGAAGATAACCCACTAACTATTCATACTACTGGTAGATTAGTTGACATAGACGAAGGAACGAAGTTAGAGCGCGGAGATGTGTATCGAGGGCAGAAGTGGGAAGAAGTAAAGGTAGAGGAGATTAGAAGGGTGATAAGGTTTGCCTATGATAGTAGAGACGAGTTGAAAGAAATTGCTGAGAGGGGACACCGATACATTCTTGAAAATTGTTCGTTAGATGCGGTTGCTAAAAAGATAGTTAATTGAATTAGGATATTCTAACTCTTCATGATTTATTTGATAGAGCGACAGCGATGGCACAAAAACAGCAGACATTAAGTTATCTCGTTACCGTCTCTCGGGCGCATTTCCTGCCCGCACAGATGTTGTTCATTACGCTAAGAAAGAAAACAGCTAATCAAATAGTCGTAGTAGGAAATTTAGACGTGGAGCAGGTAAAATGTATTGAAGCACTCGGGGCAACATACCTTGACGAGGATAGCATAGACCTGAGTGGACGTCTGCCGCGGGTCTCATGGCAGAAGAAGTTTAGAGAATTCGGCTGGTATAAACAAATGTTTTTGCGTCTCAGCATAGATAGGTTTATGGCCACTGACCAAGTAGTTATTTTGGACAGTGAGGTTTTCGTCTTCGACAATTGGGACGAGTGCAGGTTCTATGACCCTACCTGCGGCGCCCCCAGATGTTTTTACTGGATACCTAAAAAGAGAAAATCTGACTGGGACTACCAAATGTATCGAGGAGCAGCATACCTGCTTAGTTTTCTACCAGGTTATGGAAACATAATTGAGTATGCCAACTCCGATTCGTTTAAGCGGCATATTTCAGGTGTCGTGCTGTTCTCGACCAAAAACGTAGAAAAACTCTGGTATGAGTTAGAAAATCACACCGACCTGCAAAAGAATATCGACAGATTGTTTAACCAAGAGGAATCCTTAGCATTCTCAGACCATGATTTTTACGGGCTGGCGGCTGAGTATGGGATGTTTGGGGATACAGTGCCCACCGTGATGTATAACGGCTTACTCGGTTGGTATGATAATCACGACGATGAAAATTTCCATCTCTTCAAAAAGGATGCTATGTGGAGTATGTGCCAAGGATACCAGAAGTATCCTGACCCAACATCCTACCAGCGCTATATGGAGCAGGTCGCATCCCTGCTAAACCTCACACTGCCAAGCATAGATTATTGGAACCCAGAGGACAGGGGATTGATAATTGCAAAATATGATGCAAAAAAAGACATACAATACTTCGAGAAATATGAGAAACAACTCGACTATACCTTTCGGAAAAGGTTTAGGACGTTCTATACCGCATTGACGTCTTTGGTGCAGAACAAACAAAATCCAACAATCGTGGAAATTGGAACACTTAGAGACAATACCAAAGGCGGAGGCCACTCCACCTACAAATTCGGCGAATTCTGCTCGCGCTTCGGTGGCACGGTTCACACTGTGGACATTTCTCCAGAGGCAATACGATACGCTATGCGGGCATCATCTGAATATCAGCCGTGGATTAAATATCACGTTTCCGATTCAGTAGAGTTTCTAAAGCATTTCGAAGGGACTATCGACTTTTTGTATTTAGACGGGTTTGATTCTACGCCGGGACAGGAACTGGCTGCTTCCCAAAAACAACTTGAGGAGATAATAGCCGCTCTCCCCAAACTATCCCCTTCTGCTATGGTGTTATTAGATGACGCCGACCTTCCAGAGGGCGGTAAGGCGAAATTCTCTTCCGAGTATCTAAAAGAGCATAGATTTACTCTCGTAATAGATTCATATCAACAACTATTTACGGCAGGGTTGAACCCACCTCTAACATTTCCAGATACCTCTCTACCACCTTCTCCGGCTCGCCTATTGCCGTGATTTTACCCTCTTGCAACAGTGCTACCCTATTACACATTCTCTTCATCTGAGACATATCATGGCTTACAAAAACCATCGAGACGCCATTTTGTCTGAATTCGTTCATCTTCTGAATGCACTTTTTTTGGAATGCGTCATCACCGACCGCTAACACCTCATCTACCAAGAGTATCTGAGGGTTTATATGAACTGCGACAGAAAATCCTAATCTAACCTGCATCCCTGATGAGTATGTCCGCAAGGGCTGGTCTATAAAGTTCTCTAACTCTGAGAACTCGACTATACTTTCGAATTGTTCCTTAATCTCTTTCTTTGTAAGTCCTAATAGAGCACCATTTAGCACTATATTTTCGGCACCGGTTAAGTCAGGATGAAAGCCAGCGCCTAATTCCAGAAGAGGAGAAACTGTTCCGCTAACTGTTATTCTACCACTGGATGGTTTTAGCACCTCGGCTATGAGCTTTAATATGGTGCTTTTCCCAGAGCCGTTTCTACCGATTATTCCGAATGCCTCACCGTTGTAAACCTCAAATGATATATTTTCTAATGCGATAAACCTCTTTGCATTTAGCTGTTTTATCCTTGAAGGCATATGTAGGACGAAATCTTTAAGCCCACTGGATAGATTGGTTAATAAGCGGTATGACTTGGATACCTTATCGAGTGTTATAACAGATTTCGAATTCATTTTGCTTTATAGTGTTTCTGCAAACTTCCACTCTAATCTCTTATATAGAGCAAATCCAATTGCAAATATAAGACAGGCATATCCAAGAGACATAAGAATATATTGAGGGCGAACAATATTATTAAGTAGTAAGTCCCTCCAACTTATTATGAGCGGCGATATGGGATTGGCATACATCGCCAATTGATAATCTTTTGGTATCATTGCCTCTGAATATATTATAGGAGTGAGATAAAACAAGATAGTCATAGCCATATGTGTTATATAGAGTAAATCCCTGAAGAAAACATTTAGAGAGGCAGTGAAAAAGCTAATGCCAGATATAAAAATGAATTGTATTATGATTAGGAGAGGTAGAATTGGAAGCCAAAGCCAATTAGGTGATTTTCCTTCTATGAGTAGGAAAGCCATATATACAGGAATTGTAAATATGAAATGAAATAGATTATTGCCTACAGAAGAGAGAGGAAGAATCCAGCGAGGGAATTTAACTTTCTTTAGAAGAGAGGCATTGTCTATGAAGATTGTAGGTGATGTGCTAACAGTAGTTGAGAGCCACTGCCATGGGAAAAGCCCAGATAATAGAAACAATGTGTAGTTTTCTATGTCAATACGCATAATCCGTTTGAATGCAATATGAAATATAAGGGCAAGGATTAATGGATTTAATAAAGACCAGAAGAAGCCGAGAAATGTATTTTTGTAGCGGAGTTTTATCTCTTTTGCGACAAGTATAACAGTAAGGTCATAATAGTAACGGAACATCCTATTCTTTGTAACTGGAGAAGTTTCTGCCATAAAGACGGATTATAGGGTAGGATCTTTAGGGTGTCAAGTATATGACAAGTAGTTAAGCCAAAGAAAATCCTCTTATAAGTTGTATTTTGTTGTCTGTAATAGGGTGGTGCTCAATAAGTTCTTGTCATTCAAGGACTTATACGAAATTAAGAGGTGGATTAAAAATCCATTGAACCGCTCCAAATTGCCATTTCCCGAACAGGATGTTCGGGATGCCGATTAAACAGGAGGTTAATATATCGGCAAGAAGCTATAAAAATGAGCGTAGACCCCGTTAGAAATTTCCATATTGTGAATTATACTCTAAATTTACCGCTAAAACCCTCATTTAATGGTATTTCTAACGGGGTAGAGGTCGATTTAGGGAGTCAAAAAGTGGGGAAACCGCTGTTACTCTCGTTTTTTACGCTTTCTTCGAGGTTGGATGGTATCTTGGGTGGTTCTGACCCTTCGCCGTTCAACTACCACGCATTTCTACGCTTCTACGGGGCATCCTAATAGGCGGTTAAGGATGTGATCCTGGAGTTAGCCATATAAGAAGTTCATTTTGAGCAATCCTTACACCCTTAACGAGAAATCCTCTTTAGTGCGCGTTAGGTTAGGATTATAATATGGGTCACCTTCATCAAGGATATTTTTCCATTTATTTTGGAAATTAGTCACTGCCTTTGAAAGTGCCGCAACATTACCATTACTGCTACCACCCGACATATTTTCATAATGATATAGCTCAGCATAAGGGGTATAGACAATTAAATAGCCGAGCTTTCTAATTTTTAGACATAAATCTATATCGCCTAAGATATTTGGGAAGATTTGGTCGAAACCACCTATCTCCCTGAAAACATCCCTTCTTGTCATTAAACACGCCCCTGTAATGGCACTCAAGTTCTGTATTATAGCAGGTCTAAAGAAGTGTCCAGGATTCCAACTATAGTGTAGCTTGTATGGATGCCCAGCTCTACCTCCTATACCTACTATTACTCCCGCATGCTGTATCATTTTATTTGGATAATATAGGAGTACCCCAACAGCTCCCACCTCCTTTCTCTGGATATGTTCCACCATAGCCGTTAGCCACTCATCTGCTATTACCTCTGTATCGTTATTGAGAAATAGTATATACTCTGAGTTAGATTGTGAGACAGCAAAATTGTTTATTTCCGAGAAGTTAAATGGCTTGTCGTAGTGTAGGATATTTATACGGCTGTTGTCCTTTATCTCATCATAGTAGGCAAATGTTCTGGCTTCCCTACTGTGGTTATCAATTATTAGTATTTCATAATTCAGGTAGTCCGTTTTTTTTAGAATTGAAGTGATACATCTTCTTAGAAGATTTACCTTATCCTTTGTAGGGATGATTATTGAAACTTTTAGAGGTGCTATAATATCATACTTTACTCTATAAAATCCCTCTCGCATTATAGCAACCTTGCCGTTTTTATTACATCTTTTGAGATGATCTGATAGTGCCTTTCGCGCTGCTTCGTAGGCATATAACTTTACTCCTCTGGAGCGAGCCGTCGAATCATCGTGACTTCGCCAGTGATATAGAATCTTAGGAATATGTCCTATTTTTGTTGTTTTTTCTGTTATCCTTAGTATTAAGTCATAATCCTGAGAGCCATCGTAACCCTCTCGGAATCCACCTACTTTGTCTATTAGTGACTTTCTAATTACTGAGAGGTGAGTAATATAATTACAAGAACGTAGTGTGTCAGGAGACCAATCTGGCTTAAAAAATGGCTGGAACCTCCTTAGACCGTCAGATGATATTTTATCCTCATCCGAATATATAAAGTCATAATTTCTGTCTATATTTAATAGCTTTACTACCTCATAAAGGGCAAAAAAGGACAATATGTCATCATGGTCAAGCAGAGCAATAAATTCACCTTCAGCAAGTGATAGTGCCTCGTTAGAATTCCCGGCTATTCCATTATTAGCACAAAGAAATTTTATTTTTATCCTATTATCTTTAGTAGCATACTCTTTTATAAGATTTTTTGCAGATTCTGTTGATGAGTTTCCATCTGCGATACAAAGCTCCCAGTTCTCATAGCATTGATTCCTTACTGATTCTATTGCCTCTTTGAGCCACTCTTCTTTTGTATCATAGGTTGGAATAATAATACTAATCTTCGGCTTATAAGAGAACTTAGCACTTAATGCTTTATATTTGTCTAATTCATCAGTTCTTGGCTCATTCTTACTAATCCATAGGTTGTATGTATTGTTATACAGCGCAGATATAATTGATGATTCTTGAGACCACCAGCTTATTTTTCTCTTTAGCTTCCATAGGAAAACTGGCAATCCACTTTCTTGTAGTGTTATTATTGATTTCTTGACAAGGTTGCTAATTTCTATAAGGATTATTAGTAGCATTCTATTTTCTTTCTGTATGTAGATAAGCCGATGTTCTTCAAAGGCGTTATAATAACAGTAATTATAGCGGTGTCAATTAAATAATTATTATAACGGTTGACAATATAGACACTATGACTATATTACTAAATATCCTATGGGAATGAAAAACAAGGTAGGAGTTCTATATGACATTGTCAGCGGTAATACTGGTGACGTAGCCGCAGGGCTTAGCGTAAAGAGGATACTAAGAAAACTTAAAGTTGATTTTTACGAACTAATACCAGGCAACTTCAATCCTAATGATTATGATACTGTAATAATTGGAGGTGGTTATCTCCTTCGCCCAAGTCCAGATTTCTATTATGACAAATTTAAAATCAGTGGTAAGCATATTCTAAATACAATAGGTGTAGTAGGACGTCCGCAGAACTTACATTACCTAAATTACTATAAATATGTAACAGTACGAAGTAGTGGTGATAGAAATAAGATTTTGTATTTACGAAAAGATATAGATGTTGTTCCTTGCACCTCTATGCTATTAGAGGATATATATGATATACCAGTCAAGCCAACTAAGCCAAGTTTGGGTATTCATCTCCTTCCTAATTTATTTGATAAGGGAGAGGAAAGTTTATTTATAAAATGGCTTTCTACGCTACCATTCACAATATATTTCTTACCTATAACACATCACAACCTTGATTTTATATATCTTGAAAAACTGAGTCAGATGGTTAAAAACTCTGTGTTGCTGCCCATTATGACGCCTTCAGAGATTCTTACGTTTATAGGTAAGTTGGACTATTTTATTAGCTGTTCGTTACACGGCGCTATCTTTTCATACATCCATAATGTGCCATTTATACTCTACGAAGAGGAAAAGATGAGGTTTTTTCTTGAAGATCGTGGTTTAGACAAATATCTATTTGCAAACTTTCAGCAGATGCTCTCCGTATTTGAATATATCCTAAATAAACCACCCGATTACTCATATAAACTTGAAAAAGATAAGAAGATATTGACTGAACATATCAACCGTTTAAAGGATATCTTGCCGATTTCTACTAATATATCTTTTAGCGGCGAAGAAGAGCTGAAGAAGGATACTTTTAACGATGTAATTATGCAAAAGAATTATCAAATACATTATCAACAGATGCAGATGGCGAACCTAAGTGCACAAACTTGCATAGGCAATAATACCGAGAATCTTCTCCAAGATGTTATTCATACTATCAAGAAAGTTATAAGAATCCTGAGGGTAAGAGGGTGGTCGGTCCTTTTATGGAAGATTAGAAAAAAGATGGTTCAGTAATACTTACCATAAGCATATATATGCATATTGCTATCAACGCTACTATTTTAGATGATAAGCCAAGTGGGCTGGGGATATATACTATAAATCTTATAAGAGAACTCTCTACACTCACGAAAGGTCTATCAGTATTTACTGCCAAACCTGAATACTTTCAGGCAATGAATGGTATAAACGTGTATGATGTAACAAGAAAGGTAACTAAACAAATAGGGTCAATTAATCACCTCCGCCGTATGTTGTGGACACAGTTTGCATTGCCGTTCAATCTGAAATGTGATGATATATATATAAGCCCTACTCAGCTCGAATTAGTGCTCTTTCCTAAGAATCAAGAAATAGCAATTATACATGACATACTGCCACTTATGTTCCCAGACGAGTATCCTCAGTTGCAATATTTCTTTAGATACGTCCTTCCTATCGGACTTAGGAACTCTACCTCAGTTGTGGTTGACTCTAAAAATACCGGTGATGATATCACAAAGTTATACGGTGTTAGACCTTCCAAAATACATCTGGTTCCACCAGGTTTTGATAGCACTATATATAAACCTCAGCAATATGAGCGTATAAATATTATTAAGAATAAATACGGGATAGGTGATTATATATTATATGTTGGAAACTTATATCCACACAAAAATCTGAAGCGGCTCTTGGAGGCATTTTCCATAATACAGAGTTCAATACCTCACAAGCTAATCATAGTTGGATATAAGGACAACAGATACTATCCCGCTATCAATAGAGACGTTGTGCAGATGGGTATAGAGCATAGAGTATTATTCCTCGATTATATATCTGCGGATGAACTGCCAATATTATATGCCGGTGCCTCGTTATTTGTATTCCCATCTCTATACGAGGGCTTTGGATTGCCACCGTTAGAGGCAATGGCATCTGGGACACCGGTAGTATGTTCGAACACATCCTCTTTACCGGAAGTGGTTGGAGATGCAGCAATATTATTTGACCCCTATAGCATCGAAGAGATGGCTAATGCAATGAGAAAGGTATTAAGTGATTCTACCTTACGAGACGAATTAAGATATAGAGGGCTTGAGAGGTCGAAATTATTTTCTTGGAGCAAAACTGCAAAGGGTATAATGGATATAGTAAATTCTATAAAGTAAAACTATATTGACTGAATGTTATAATATAGGGTATAATTAAATAGTTACTTGTTAATGCTGTATAATGTTATAGGAATAGGAGGATAATATGGCAGAATCCGAAAGTATCAATAAGATTATGTCCACCATCGAAACGGCGATGGATAAGAAAACGTATCAGGAGTTACACTGGACAGGAACATTTGATGATTATCTAAAGATAGTATTGAAAAATCCAAGAGTCGCAAGAAACGCCTTCCAACGTGTATATGATATGATTCTCTCCTACGGCTATGAGGAATACACTGAATATCGTGAGACATATATTCACTATAATTTCTTCAAGGATTTAGTCGGTAATGGTAAGGATGCAATCTTCGGATTAGAGAGAAATTTGATGTCGCTTGTAAATACCCTTAAGTCCGCATCTCACGGATATGGTTCTGAGCATAGAATATTACTTTTACACGGTCCTGTTGGGAGTTCCAAAAGCACTATAGTTCGTCTGCTGAAGAAGGGGTTAGAGGCATATTCTCGGACTAAGGAGGGGGTACTTTATACATTTGCTTGGCAAGGTGTTGAGAAAGAGGCGGTATGGGAGGACTGTCCTATGCATGAAGAGCCGCTCCGTCTAATACCACAGGATTTGAGGGAAAATATCGTAAAGGAAATAAATAGAAATCTGGAAGGTACATACGAGATTAAGGTAGCTGGTGACCTATGTCCGTCCTGCCGTAGAAACTTTAATGAGTATATGGCTCGTTATAATGGTGATTGGAATGAAGTAATAAAGCATATCAGAGTTAGGCGATTAATATTATCAGAGAAAGATAGAGTAGGTATTGGTACATTCCAGCCAAAAGATGAAAAAAATCAGGACTCCACAGAATTAACTGGCGATATAAATTATAGAAAGATTGCGGAATATGGTTCTGACTCAGACCCGCGTGCGTTTAACTTCGACGGCGAGTTCAATATAGCGAATAGGGGGGTTATAGAATTTATAGAGGTGCTGAAGTTAGATGTAGCATTCCTATATGACCTGCTCGGTGCTTCACAGGAGCATACTATAAAGCCGAAGAAGTTTGCCCAGACAGATATAGACGAAGTAATAATTGGCCATACAAATGAGCCGGAATATAAGCGCCTTCAGAATAATGAGCTAATGGAGGCGTTTAGAGACAGAACAGTAAAGATTGATATATCCTATAATGTTAAACTCGATAACGAGATAAAGATTTACCAGAGGGACTATAATAAAGAACGTATAAAAGGGAAACATATTGCACCACATACTATTGAGACCGCATCAATGTGGGCTGTTCTTACCCGCCTTGAGGAACCGAAGAAGGCAAATCTGACACTTGTTCAGAAACTAAAACTATATAACGGTAAGACATTGCCTGGTTATACGGAAGATAATATAAAAGAACTAATGGAAGAGGCGGAACGAGAGGGAATGGGTGGCATATCTCCGCGCTATGTGCAGGATAAACTTTCTAATGCCCTTGTTAAGGTGGACGAAGGCGGCTGTGTAAATCCTTTTATGGTGTTAAATGAATTAGAAGGTGGATTAAGCCATCACTCCCTTATAACAAGTGAAGACCAGAAAAAGAGATTTAAAGAACTATTAGCAGATGCGAAGGCAGAATATGAGGATATAGTGAAGAATGAGGTCCAGCGCGCTATCTGTGCTGATGAAGACGCTATAAGTCGCCTTTTCTCAAATTATATAGATAATGTCAAGGCATATACTCAAAAGCAGAAGGTTAAAAATAAATATACTGGTCAAGATGAGGAACCAGATGAACGGCTGATGCGTTCTATAGAGGAGAAGATTGATATACCTGAGAACAGAAAGGACGACTTCAGACGCGAGATTATGAATTACATAGGTGCCCTTGCCATAGAAGGCAAAAAATTTAACTACAAATCCAACGAACGTCTGCAAAAGGCATTAGAGCTGAAACTCTTCGAAGACCAGAAAGATACTATAAAGCTTACCAGTTTGGTCTCAAGCGTTGTGGACAAGGATACACAGGAAAAGATAGACATAGTAAAGAGCCGCCTCATAAAAAGCTACGGCTATTGCGATACCTGTGCAAGCGACGTTTTAAGCTATGTAGCGAGCATATTTGCACGCGGCGGAAGTAAGGAGTCGTAAAGAATAAATGTGCTAAATTTTAGAAAGATAACGTTCAGGATAGTGTTTATAGCAGTACTGTTCCTTTTCTTTTCTGCTATTTCACTTATGGCTATTAATAGCCACATATCGAATAAATATGTATCTAAGATTTATTCAATCAATGATGTGCCTCATAGATATGTTGCCTTAGTTCTTGGTGCCAAGGTTTGGTCACAAGAGCTGTCTGATATACTGGAGGACCGCCTTCTTACAGCAATATCGCTCTATAGAGGCGGTAAGGTTGAAAAACTACTCTTATCAGGTGACCATGGCAAAAAGAATTATGATGAGGTAAATGCTATGAAGAGGTTTGTTGTGGAGAGAGGTGTAGATGAGGAAGATATATTTATGGACCACGCTGGATTTAGGACATACGATAGCTGTTACAGGGCGCGAGATGTATTCGGTGTAAACTCTATGGTTGTTATAACTAATAAGTTTCATCTTCCTCGGGCACTATATATCGCTAATGAATTGGGAATAGACGCTATCGGCGTTTCTTCCGACCTACGGCGTTATAGGAGCGAAAATACCAATAATATGCGTGAGTTTCTTGCAGATGGTCTTGCCTACTTTGATATAACTATTTTACAAACTAAACCTGAATTTCTTGGACCACGTATTGATATAAGTGGCAATGGCTTGATTACTCAGGATTAACAGGGAAGTAGTAGCTATGGTCAAAAGAATAGAAAAGGACTATGCCAGATTCCGCAATATCATAAAGGGTAAGATAAAAGAGGACCTCCGCAAATACATTACCCAAGGCGAACTTATTGGCAAAAAGGGTAAATATCTTGTCAGCATCCCGCTTCCTCAAATAAGAATACCATCCTTCAGATACGGCAAAAACGCCCGCACCGGCATAGGGCAGGGCGACGGCGAGGTGGGAACACCTATCGCAGATGGAGACGAGGCATTGGGCGTAGGCGGAGCAGGCAATCAGCCTGGCGAACATATCCTTGAGGTGGATATAACCCTCGAGGAACTTGCACAAATTATGGGGGAGGGTTTGGAACTCCCACGCATAAAACCAAAAGGTAAAAGCACAATCCTCGCAGACAGAGAGAGATATGTCGGCATAAGCCGCGTAGGTCCCGAGTCCTTACGTCACTTTAAGCGCACATACAAGGAGGCACTCAAACGTCAACTCACACTCGGTATCTACGACCCCAAAAACCCTATGATAGTTCCAATTCGCGAGGATAAACGTTACAAGTCGTGGCGAGTAAAAGAGATACCTCAAAACAATGCCGTGATAATATATATGATGGACGTCTCCGGCTCTATGGGTGATGAGCAAAAGGAAATTGTGCGGGCAGAGGCATTCTGGATAGACACGTGGCTCCGCTCTCAATATAAGAAACTCGATACCCGCTACATAGTCCACGACGTCGCCGCAAAGGAGGTTGACAGAGAAACATTCTACCACATAAAAGAAAGCGGCGGGACGAGGATATCGTCAGCATATACGCTTTGCAGTGATACTATAAAAAAGGACTACAATCCCGCTGAGTGGAATATATATCCATTCCACTTCTCCGACGGCGATAACTGGGGGAGTGAGGATACGAAAAAGTGTATAGAGATAATTACCGAGCGGCTCTTTCCTATAATAAATGTTTTTTGCTACGGACAGGTCAAGAGTGCCTACGGTAGCGGACAGTTTAAGAAGGACTTGGACGAATATTTCCAGGATAAAAAGGAAAAGGAATCTATGATAACGTCAGAGATAAGAGACAAGGATAGTATATACGACTCTATAAAGGACTTTTTGGGGAAGGGGAAATGATTATATGCCAAAGGATAACACTGTAAAGCGAAAGCGGAGATCTACTAAATTAGACAACATTTTCAACATACAAATAATACTCTCAGAAATTCAAGAGGAGATTGTTAGCTACGTGCGCGATTATGGTTTAGACCCTTTTAATACGGTATTCGAGCTCATAACCCACGACGAGATGAACGAGGTCGCCTCTTATGGCGGTTTCCCGAGCAGGTATCCCCACTGGCGATTTGGAATGGAGTTCGAGGAACTCTCCAAAAGTTACAAATATGGCTTACAGAAAATATACGAGCTCGTCATAAATAACGACCCTTGCTACGCATATCTGATGAAGTCGAATGCCCTAACAGACCAGAAGATGGTCATTGCCCACGTTTACGGTCATTCCGACTTCTTCAAGAACAATCTCTGGTTCTCTCAGACGAATAGAAAGATGATAGACGAAATCGCCAATCACGGCACACGCATTCGCAAATACGTCGAGAAATACGGAGAGGAGAAGGTCGAGGATTTTTTAGATAAGGCGCTATCTATCGAGAACCTTATCGACTATCACGCCATATACTCGCCCTATAGAAAGAGGGCGTACTATGATATTGACGCCCCTGAGGAGGACGAGGCAAAGGTAGTAAGAAGATTTAAGAGTAAGGACTATATGGATAAATTCATAAATCCTCCTGAGTATATGAAAGAGCAGAAAAAAAAGATAGATGATGAAAAAGAAAAGCGGAAGAGGTTTCCGGAAGAACCGCAGAAGGACATCTTGCTCTTTTTAATAGAAGAGGCACAGATTGAGAATTGGCAGAAGGACATCCTCGCCATCATTCGAGAGGAGGCATATTATTTCGCCCCTCAGGCACTCACGAAGATAATGAACGAGGGTTGGGCTACCTATTGGCATTCTAAAATTATGACGGAAAAATGCCTCGAAGACAATAACGTCGTTGACTATGCAGACCATCACTCTGGGACGCTCGGCAGTAATCCCGGCACCATTAACCCATATAAACTCGGCGTAGAACTCTACAGAGACATCGAGGACAGATGGAACAAGGGCAAATTCGGCAGGGAATATGATGAATGCACAGATATGAACGAAAAGGCGGATTGGGATAAGGGGTTGGGGCTGGGCAGGGAAAAGATATTCGAGGTCAGACGTGTCTGCAACGACATAACATTCATAGACGATTACCTGACTGATGAGTTTTGTGATGAACATAAACTCTTCGTCTATAAATATAACTCGCAGACCAACCAATACGAAATCACCGACCGCGACTTCGACGAGGTGAAGAGGCAACTTCTATTCCGCCTCACGAATATGGGGCATCCCATCATATATGTGGTTGACGGCAACTATCGGAACAGGTCGGAACTCCTCCTGAAGCATCAGCACGAGGGGGCGGACTTGCAACTTGACGAGGCACAGGACACGTTGAAAAATATATACAATGTCTGGCAACGTCCCGTCAATCTTGAGACGCTACTCGACGATGAACGAAAACTACTCACTTATGATGGTTCGAAACACTCGGAGGAGGTTATGGGGGAGACGGCGTAGAAGCGTAACACGATAACGGAGACAACTGCGAAATGAAAAATAAATGGTGGCTGTCCCCATTTTCATAATGTTGTTATAGCAAATCCTGATGGTGTAAGTAGTCAACAGCAAGTTATTTTTACGGTAAATGAGCAATAAAGATAGGAATATGTTTATATGGAGGATTATATGAGTAAAATGCTAAGGTTTGCCTTTGTGGTAGTTGGAGCGGGTATCATCTTGAGCACATTTCTCATCAGTCCAAAAGCACATGTTGAAGGACAGGATATCTCTAAAGTTGCTACAGACAAGATGGATGAGAAAATTAAAAATATACTATCCAATGAAATAGCTAAGCTAAAGGGTGACAACGTTGATGAAATCCAGAGTGCTAAGGAAAGTATAACCATGGTTAGAAGCTATATTATCAATGAACTGATAACTGTTGTAAGAAACAATAAAGTAAATGAGAACAAGAGAGATAACGTAATTAGAGCGATTGAGCTACTTGGAGAGTTTAGAGCTGTAGAATCAATCTCCACCCTTGTTGATATGGTAGATTATGAGCGGCCAAATTTACCAGATACCAATATTAGTGATGACTATATTTATCCTGCTATTGGCGCTCTTATTCAGATTGGTAAACCTTCTCTAAACGCTATTGGTCAGCTAATTTTAACTGTTGATAGCCCCAAAAAACTGATGCTGGTGAGTTGGGCAATTCTTGTTATTGAAGGTAAAGTAAATGGTAGAACGTTTGTACACGAACTTGGTAAGAAAGCTACTACTGAACAAGCGAAGAAGAATATAGACATACTTTTGACAAAGTATTACTTGCATGAACCAACGGGGGAAAAGAAATAAATCTCGATGAATAGAAACATATACCGCAGAAACAAATTCTTATCAGCAGAAGGTGTTGAGCCCCGTCGCTATCGCCATCTCCCCACCCTGCTTATCCTCTTATCCCTCACGCTCCTCTCTGTCCTGATTTTCTTCCCCGAAATAGACGAAGCGGTGAGGTTCTGGGAGCCAATGCAGGAACAGAGTTTAGGTTTTTCAACAATCTTAATATACAATAAATAATTATATGGCTACCCTTGAAAAAATAAATGGTCGCTGTCCCTATTTTCCTCTATGATGCGTGCATTTATAGCAATAAAATTGTCAGACGGCATAGTAGCGGCGATTAGCGATGCACAGAGGACGCTCGCATCTGCGAACTCGGACACGAAATTAGTCGCTCCGCAGAACATCCACATAACGCTAAAGTTCTTGGGCAACATAGATGAGGCGACGGGTGTGGGCAGTCCGCAGGACTTGGAGCGGCTCGGAAATTTAATCGCGCCCGCTATCGCCTCGTTCAAGACATTCAACATAGAGGCATACGGGATGGGGAGTTTCCCAGAGAGGGGCACTCCGCGCGTCATCTGGGTTGGATGCAGGGGGGGACGTCGCCACACTGAAGGCAATCGCCACGCTCGTAGAGCAATACAGCAAGATGGTGGGAATACCTGAAGAGGATAGGGAATTTGCGTCGCACATCACGATTGGCAGGGTGAAGTCGAATAAAAATATAGCGGGCTTGAGGGAGAAACTTGCCACCTTCAGCCAGACGTCCTTCGGCTCGCAAGCGGTGGCGGGATTTACGCTATTTAAGAGCGACCTGCGGAGTGAGGGACCAGTTTATACGGCGCTGAGGGAGTTTCGGCTCGGGACATAAATAGGAACAGCGACTACTCTCTCTCATTTTATGGCGTTTCGATTCTGTGCTTAGGCCTTGCCCAAACTCATCAGGAATTCTGCATTTGATTTGGTCTTCTTCATCTTCTCGATGAGTTGCTCCATCGCCTCGACCATATTCATCTCGTTAAGAACCTTACGCAGGAGCCATATTCGCTTTAACTCCTCCTTGTCGAACAGGAGTTCTTCCTTCCTCGTGCCGGAACGCGTTATATCAAACGCGGGGAATATACGTCTATCAGCAAGTTTCCTGTCAAGGTGCAGTTCCATATTGCCTGTGCCTTTGAACTCTTCGTAGATGACCTCGTCCATTCTTGACCCAGTATCTATGAGCGCAGTTCCTATTATGGTCAAGCTACCGCCCTCCTCTATTTTTCGCGCGGCTCCGAAGAATTTCTTCGGACCCTGGAATGCACTGGAGTCAACACCACCCGACAAAATCTTCCCGCTGTGCGGCGCCTCCGTATTAAACGCCCGCGTCATCCGCGTTACTGAATCAAGTAATATCACTACGTCCTTCCCAAACTCGACCATCCTCTTCGCCTTCTCCAGCACCATCTCGACTACCTGTATGTGCCTGTTGGCGGACTCGTCGAAGCAGGAACTCACAACCTCTGCATTGCCCTTCACAGAACGTTCGAAGTCGGTAACTTCCTCAGGCCTCTCGTCTATCAAGAGGACTATTAGATATACCTCCGGATGATTCTTGAGGATGCTATTCGCTAATTTCTGCAACAGCACTGTCTTCCCAGCCCTCGGAGGCGATACGATAAGACCTCTCTGCCCTTTCCCTATCGGCGTGAGTATGTCCATAACCCTCATCGCCAACTCGTCGTGTGTGGTCTCGAGAATTAACCGCTCGATGGGGTGCAGTGGCGTCAGGTCCTCGAACACTACCTTGCTCAAGAGCGATTCGGGATTCTCATAGTTCACCGCCTCTACTTTTAGAAGTGCGAAATATTTCTCGCCATCTTTCGGAGGCCTTATCTGCCCGGAGATTATGTTGCCCGTCCTCATCCCAAATCTACGTATCTGCGACGGAGAAATATATATGTCATCAGGACAGGGGAGATAACTGTATTTCGGGGAACGCAAGAATCCGAATCCGTCAGGCAGGGTCTCAAGGACGCCCTCGCCATATATCAAACCGTTCTGGTTAACGCGACCTTTCAGGATTCTAAATATCAATTCCTGCCTCTTCAAACCCGTAATCTCTACTATGCCTTCATTTTTTGCTGCCTTCATTAGTTCCGATACGGTCATCTCTTGGAGTTTCCTCAGATGGATGTCCTCCTTTTTGATTTGTTCGTATCTTGCCTGCGACCCCACCTTTGTCTGTGCAACTGTGTTATTAGCGGGTGGTGCGGCAGATTGCGTCGAGGGTTTTTCTGGGGCGCCATTCCCCTTCGTTACGGCAGATACCTTGCCGTTCTCGCTACCGCCATTAACTTTAGCGGGCTTTTTTCCCTGAACTTCCTTGTCTTCCTGCTTGTCCTGAACCTTGTCCTGAGCCCTGTCGGGCTTTTCCGTCTTCTGATTAGCCATACGTTCTCCTTTTAAATAATTAACAATTAAAAATTAAGAATTAAGAATTCTCAATCAAATAAAATCCAAATGACAATTCAATGCTAAATAGCAAATTACAAATTTTTGACATTTGACCTTTGACATTTATTTGGCTCTTCATCTTTTCAATCCGCATTCTGCATCCAATCTTCAAATCTGTAGTCGTTTCTTTAGTGAGTTAGGCAATAGTTTCTTTAACTTTTTATTTACCTCAATTAACCGCATAATATCGGCGAGGTCTTTCTGCCTCTTACTCGGCCGTCTCTCAGGGGCTAAAGCAGCCAAAATCTTCCCTTCCAAAACATCCTCTACTCTCGCCACTGGAATATTATAGCCAAGGACGTTCCTTCTCGTAGCCCTTTCAATAAATCCCTGGTAGCGCGGGTCGAGCTGAATCTGTATGCGTAAATCAGAATAAGCCGACGACACGTTTATACTATTGGCGAATCTTTTCACCTTACATCTCTTCCTCAAAGTGCTAAGTAGTCCATCTATCCTACCGACGTCCACAACTATATCCAAATCCAAGCTGACGACTGGCTCTGCATAGGCATTAACCCCTAAGCCGCCGATTACACAATGGGGGATTTTACCTTTCTTAAGTATATCTAAAAACTCCTGAAGGAAATCCCTCTTTCCATTAGCAACCCTATTTATGAATTCCTTCTTGGTCACTTTCAGTTCTCTTACAGGGATTTCTTATATACTATAGTTGTTGCGAAATAATTTTTATTAAGACCCATTTTTCCTACCATATCTTTATCTTTCAATCTTTGGATTTTGCATTGTCATTTTGATTTTTGCTCTTTGATTTTTAATCTTTCTTCCAAGATTTCGTTATATATTCTTCTGACCTGTTTAAATGTGAAAGAGGGCGATTTGCTGTTGTTAATAATATAATCGGCTGTTTTACGCTTTTTACTTAATGGCATTTGGAAACGTTCCCGCCTCTCGACCTCGCCTTTTGACCAACCCCTTCCCCTGACGGCTCTACTGTAACGACTGGCGGTAGGGACATCCACAAATAATATCCTATCACAGCGACCACCGTATCCCGCCTCTAAAAGCAGGGCGGCGTCTATGACCACCATCCGTCGCCACGAGTGAGACACCTTCTTATCTATCATCCTTTTAACCATGGGGTGAATTATCCTGTTCAGTTTATTCGTATTCCCTCTCGACCTAAATGCTATCTTCGCTACCTCATTCTTTTTTATCCTGCCGCTACTATCTATTATTTCGCTTCCCCAAAGTTTCACCAATTTCTTTTTCACATCTGTCCGTTTTAAGAGCCCTTTCACCATCTCATCTGCGTCTATAACATCCGAGCCAAGCATCTTGAAAAAGTTAGCGACGGTGCTTTTCCCACTTGATACTCCACCTATGATGCCGATAACTATGGGCTTCTTTCTCACAGAATACGGATTTTACGATTATATGGTTTTAATATTGCTATTGCGGGATTCCCAAATCTTCAAGTCCTTCAACTAAATATGTCGTAACTATAACTTCGGAAGTATGTCTTTCGCAATATGCACTATAAGAGGTCTGTATTTT
>Ga0154744_1230_pt2 | contig 27625 bp, 23 predicted proteins | sample Rifle2008BG16ft_FD_105752 | JGI IMG/M metagenome (GOLD analysis project Ga0154744, IMG submission 105752) | Candidatus Schekmanbacteria bacterium RBG_16_38_10 | reverse complement strand
AATCTTTGGAGAAACCTCTTTGGTTGACAGAGGAAACAGTCCTGCTTTAATTGCAGCAACAAAAGATACTTTTTGTGCCATCATCTCAATGAAAGACCTCTATTCCATCATGTTCAATTATAATGACATCCTGGAAAGGCTGATACATATACTGTCTTCCCGGTTATGCCAGTCGTGGGAACTTATACAGATGTTAAATTCTAATCATGCCCCACAGAGAGTTAAGACATTACTAATGATGCTGGCTAAACGGTACGGGAAAAATGCAAGGGAAGAAACAATACTAAATATCAGATTAACACATCAGAGTATTGCAAATATGACAGGATTAACACGCGAGACAGTTACGAGGGTAATTGACGTGTGGCAAAGGAATGGGGATATTTCAACAAAAAATAAACTTATCCAATTGAATCCGGCTTTTATGCAACAAAATTAGATCATGCATGGAATTGTATAACAAAAAAAGGGCGCCCACTTTTTATGCAGACACCCTTTTTTAACTTATTTACAACACTTACGCTTTACGTTTACCATATAACCTGACACCAACTAAACCTAATCCAAGAAGGAGCAGCGTAGCAGGTTCCGGGACTGGCGCTGTATTAACAGTGAAGGTAATCCCATCATTGTAATAATGACAATCAGGATCAAGACCAAAGCCAAACTTTCCATCATTAGATACAAATGTGTTCAGGCTTGCGAGAAGCACAGCATCGAAAGTAAACACTAAATCAATAGCGTGAGTACTAGAGCCACCGATGGGGTCAGTCCAAGTACCAACCAATGGTCCCTGCCCAGCCCAATTATCGCCGCCACTTTCAGAATCTTTCTTACTCCATAACCCACCATCAGCGTTACTACTTATCAAATCTAAAGCAGGAGGATCATCAAGAAGATGGATTGACAGAATGTCATACTCGCCATATTTCCAGTCATAAATCTTCTTAAATTTAAGTTCTGCGCTGACAATTTCTTCTCCAGATGGAGTATTCCAGTTTATTAACCATGAATACACATAATTGTGATCAAGATCCATCATGTCAGCCGGATTACCACTGGTATCAGTGGGTTGAAAAGTAAACGTCGTGGCAGATGCAACATTTACTTGCAATAAAACCACGCAACAGAGTATCACCAATAATCCGATTATTCCTTTGATTCCTTTCATGTAGTTACCTCCTCTCTTTATTATTTGATATTATTTCCTCTCGTCGTAAAAGCTCGACACAGAGGATAATACTTAACAAGTTACTTCTTTTAACTATGCAAACTGAATACCAATTCTACAACTATTTGATTTTATAGAATTTTATTAAAAATACACTATTAATGTCTTCATACTGTTAAATTTCCAGTCATTAGATAACGCATTTCTAGGGTAAATAAAAGTCCACCATCATGGATTTCAAAAAAAGTCATTATCTTTCAAGAAGATAGAATCATTAAACAAGTGTAAAATTTCCTGACAGTTCATTCTGAATAAATGGACTTGATTTAACATATTGATAGGGAAACATATTAGATCTCAAAGTGTTATATTAAAAATAAAGGTGTAAAATTTCCTGACACTATTGCTGCTACCCATCCCTCTTATCTGCCCTCCTGAGTAACCAGAGGATGGCTCCTAAAAATATTAACGACAAAAAGAAAAAAGGTATTCCGCCCTTTTTATGTAGTGAACTTGAGAGTATATTCTGGTCCACATATACACCTAACAGAGAAAGTGTAACTATCCTCAGTCCATTTTTAAAGATGGTAATCGGGATAATAACCAGGGCCAGGACTATTTTTCTCGATGCACTCTTCAAAAAAAGTTGTCCGGCCATAATACTTGTAATTAAAAGTGCAATACTTGAGCGTATCCCGCTGCACTGCTCGGCAACTTCTATGCTGAGCCCTGGCAGGTGAAAAACGAAACCGTACCGCAGTAATGGTATCCCTGTGAGTTTAAAGAATCCATAGGCAACCTCTGTAGAACCAATTTGCAAAAATGAAATTACCCTTTCCACAATGAAACCGGGTATGGGGACCATAAAAAACAGGAATAGAAATGGAAACAAATTACTTTTAACAGACTCAATACCATAAAAAAGGATAAAACCACCTATCCATGTTAAAACAGCCGTAAATGTCACAAGAGAGAGATAATCATTCTGCGTAAGTCTTAATCCTTGACTCAACCCGGCCATATAAAGTACACTTCCAGCGATTAAGACGATAATCCCTGAACTGAAGGAGTATGTTATATTTTGGAATATCTCCCTCCTCTTCAAATAAAAAAAGTAGGCGCTTATAAGCGGAATCCCAAAGATATGAGAGTACAGTTCATCATCAGATGACAGCACCCAGAGCTCACTAAAAGGCGCATAGAAAATCATGAAAACTATAATGCTGAAGATTATGAATAAGAGGTTCCTTGGATTCATTATCCTTGTAATAGTGACTGGATTTTTTGTTACCGGACTATGGCCGTTCAATGTTACTCCCAAAGTTATTATTCAAATACCACAGTTCTATTATGGTATGCCAGTATACGATCCTCCAGATACCAGCGAACAGCCCGGGCAAGAACCGTTTTTTCCAGATCACGACCTTTGAGGATCAGATCAGAAAGGCCGTCACGGTGAGTTACCCGAATAACATCCTGTTCTATAATTGGCCCCTCGTCTAATTTATCTGTTACAAAATGGGCTGTTGCTCCGATAATCTTCACACCTCTATTCAGAGCCTGTTCATACGGGTTAGCCCCAATGAAGGCCGGCAAGAAGCTATGGTGAATATTGATTATTCTATTAGGATATCTCGAAATAAACTCGTTAGACAGAATTTGCATATATCGGGCAAGAACAATCACATCCACATTACCGTTCAATAATTTTAGGATGTCATCCTCCTGCTGTCGTCTTGTGATTGGAGTGACAGGAAATAAATAAAAAGGAATTCCGAATGACTCTACAGTCTTTTGAAGGTCTGGGTGATTGCTAATTACAAATTGTATTTCTGACCTTAGATCACCGGTTTTCCATCGCCACAGCAAGTCCACAAGGCAATGTCCCTGGCGGGAAGCCATGATAGCCATGCGTTTTGTGTCCTTAGCATACATCATTTTCCAGTCCATATTAAATGGAACTGCCAATTTCTCAAACTCATGCTCTAACTCATCACGACTAAGAGCTGTATCCAGGAAATCAAATTCAATCCTTAAGAAGAACACGCCATCCAACGGATCTGTTGTATATTGGTCAGATCGCAGGATATTACCCCCTAAGGAGTAAATGAAGTTTGAAATGCCGGCAACAATCCCTTTACGATCAGGGCATGATACTAAAAGAACAACTTTACTAATCTTTTCTTGCAAAATAACTCATCCTCCACCACGTACACTCTCGACTATTAGGACAAAAATCCCTATACTACATGCATATGGTAAATATCAGATGTTTAACTCCATTATCATAAAAGCAGGCACTCATAAGTTATAATCTAATCAAAAACTACGTTATCGTGAAAACCATACTACTAAAGATGATGAACAAGGAATTCCTTGGATTAGTAATCCTTGTAATAGTGATTGGATTTTTCCTTGTAGGGCTCTGGCCGTTCAATTTTATTCCTGAGAATCAAGTTCAATGGTTAAAAGATACAAATGGTATCTCTTTTTATGGAAATGGGATGATGTATACTCCAAATCATTTGAATCAGGGTAATTCCCCTTATCAAGATGACTCGATTACAATTGAGATATGGTTACAACCAAGAGTGAAATATAACCATTTCATGGCCGATATACTATCACTTTACGATGATCGAAAATCCGAAATCTTTCTAATTGGTCAATGGGAGGATAGCATTATCCTCCGCCACTACCTCAAAAAACCAGATAACAATAAACAATACAAGGAGGTCGGTCTTGATAATATATTGATAAAAGACAAAACAGTTTTCATTACCATCACCTCAGGAGATAGCGGTACAACAATCTATGTGGATGGAAAAACAGCAAAATTATCTCCACAATTCAAGTTAATAACTGATAACAGTATATCTGGAAATCTTATCATTGGAAACTCCCTGACTGGAAAGCGATACTGGACAGGCGAACTCTATGGCATTGCGCTATATAACGGCGTCCTGTTACCAGATCAAATTCTAAATAATTATCTTTCTTGGACTAAGAGTGGGGCTCCTGAGCTTTCGTATGAAAAAGTACCTTTAGCGCTCTATTTATTTAATGAACATAGTGGAACCAAAGTCACAAACCATTCAGCCCCCCAGGATTTAATTATTCCAGCAATCTTAACTATATTAAAAAAGGATGTCTTAACCCCACCATGGGAGAGTTTCAGGTTAAACCGATCCCATGTGAAAGATGTATTAATAAATTTCTTTGGTTTCATACCGTTTGGGTTTTTCTTTCGCGCCTATTTATTGAAATCAGTAAAGATTAAACGTGAAAAAATCGCAATCTTAACCGTTCTGACAGGAGGAGGGATAAGCCTCATTATTGAACTACTTCAGGTAAATCTTCCCACAAGATCTTCATCTCTCACTGACCTGATATTAAATACCGCTGGTACAGCCGCAGGTATCATCCTTTTTAATATGACTTCCGGTTACATTGAAAACCCTGATTAACCCACATATCTCAGATAAAAATATTTCATTATCGGCTTAATACTGTTTCCCCATACAGTATCCCCTGAAATAACCAATTCTGAATCCCTCTGAAAAGACCTCGTTCTGAAATCATAAGATTTAACAGCTACACGCCCTTCATCAAAAAACCCTTCATATTCTTCTGAACACCTCACTAAATATTGATGCAGTGGCCCCTTAGCATTATCAGGATTGTGGATATACAGCATTGAATTTGGATAAAGCAGGTACTTTGTCGCATGATAATCTAATGCAACCGGGTCAGTGCAGGCCAATACCGCCCTGGTATGTGACAGTGGCCCATCTATCCTTGAAGAGAGTCCTACCCATTCAGCCGAAGTAATATTTAAGTCCTCCTTCCTGGTCGTACGAAGAAAGACACCTATCTCTATCCCAAGCATACCCGGCACTGGCCCTGGTGCGCTTTTGTTAAACGAACAAGAGTGAAAATTATAATAATTTCCAACAAGGCGGCCATTATTGAAGGGATCTGACCCACCACTAATGTCAGTCACACCCATATAGTTCTTGACCGCACTCGTAGCCCCGCAGAATATGCTGTGATAATTAAGTGCTGCGAAATTAATAAACCTTAGTGGCCTCTCCGTATAAGCCCCCTTGTCCCATACCCCATTTTTAAAATCTATAATTGTGCCAGCATCTGTAGAAAAAACAGGGTAAGTCATAATAGTTGCCCGATAATTATCCCCTTTCCCCCCATTATCACAAGCTATCAAAGGAACCTTACCTGTACCATCACAATAAACATAGCCACTTCCATTTGAGGGACTGAATACCCGTTTACCGCCTGAGTCAACATCAATCCAGTGAACAGTTGAATACCGTTTACCATATTTCTTTTTTAAAAGAAGGGAGAGGTCCATCATATTATGCACACCTGCAATATCTGAATTCCACTCATAATTTTGGGCCCATCCTGAGCTTTTTGATGTTTGCGGAGATGGCCCGCGATGACAATTTTCAGCCATTACAACTTCTCCCTTAAAGCCACCAGGCCGTTCCATTATCATGTCAATAAAAGTCTTTAAGGATAATAAATTTGGTGAGCCCTGATTCCACCACTGAACATTGGGCTTAATCACAACCACGTCATATGTTCCTATAAACTTTTGAATTCCACCCATCTGCTCGATGACTTTTGTAATATTGTCTGCCGGGGTCCCATTGACAGACCTGTACAATGTGCACAGTGGTTCCTTTGTGACCTTACGCTCCGGTTTTGGAGGAAGTGCAAAGACCTCTGTCTTAAAATTAAGCATTCCCCCGACAATCAGGAATTTTTTCAGGAATTCCCTGCGAGAGTCCATTATAGATTTAATTCCTTGCGTGCATAATTCACCATATCTGGATTTTCCATTGCTCCGATCTTTTCCATACCATCATGGCGGGTCATAGCGCCTGTACGTACCATGTTTGCTATCTCCCAAACGTAAGGGTGATAACCGTACCGGTCCTTATGAATCTGGTTTGCATAAGCATTAAGCAGGCAGTTCGTAGAGTTTGAATCCGTATCAATTGGTTTCTCCCATCCCAGTTCCTTATTCCTTTCAATAATCTTCTCCTCGTTATAGTAGAGGAAAGCGAGGGGGTGCACATTCCATGGGAACTTCTCAGACTCGGCAAAATGCTCCTCTGCGAGGAAATATGGCGCTATGGCATCTCCAACGATATTATGTAGTGGCTCATATATGGCCTTCTGCGTAAGCTTCATAAGGGCCGCATTAGACTTCATGACAGATGACTGAATTGGCGCCTGCCCGGGAGACCAGCCAAATCCCACAAACGGGATATTTTTCTCGATGGCCGTCCTGAGGAGTATTGCCTTTACAAGCCCGATACAACTCGTACATATTGTACTTGCCCTTTCAAGAGTCTTATTGGAATAGATCTCTTCCTTTGAAGCAACACCAAATATTCTTCTTATCATCTTAGGATTTGGTCTGATAATCATATGGTCTGTCCCCAGCTTCGAACAAACCTTCTGCATGTTGACAAGCGCCCTTTCTGATATAAACGTATTATCAAAGGTCAGCGCCAGCACTCTCAATTTATAACGGTTTACAAAAATGTCCAGAGTATAGGTACTGTCTTTCCCGCCGCTATATGCGAGCAGCAGATCATAATTAGATTTTTTACAATGAGTTTGAATGAGATCAAGAAACTTCTTTTCGTATTTTTCCTTGAGATCATTATTTGCATTATCTCCGCGATAATTCTGGCATTGGTTACAGATACCCTCTTCGTTGAAGGAAATGCCCGGAAATGTGGAAGGGAGTATGCAATTAGTGCAAATCCTGTATTGGATTGTCTCTTTCATCTGAAAATCCCCTTTCAAATCCCCCCTTACCCCCCTTTAGAAAAGGGGGGATGGGGGGATTATTTTCATTTTAAGTCTATTTTCCTGATCTTTCCACTCGATGTCTTAGGTAATTCTTTTAAGAATTCAATATGCTGGGGCACCTTGTACAGAGGTAACTGTTTGTGACAGTGGGCCAGCAGTTCCCTGCTCGTGCAGACTAATCCATCTTTCAGGACAATACATGCCTTAATGGCCTCACCTAATATCTCATCCTCAATTCCGACGACAGCCGTTTCATGAACAGCTCCATACTCAAGTATTATTTCTTCAATCTCCTTTGGAGATATGCGATGCGCTCCGCTCTTAATCATATCACTCTTACGACTTACAATATAAATGAACCCTTCTTCATCAATCCTTGCCAGATCTCCTGTCCAGAGCCCTTCTTTTCTCAGGACCTTAGTGGTCTTATCAGTATCTTTCCAATATCCTGCCATAATATTTTCTCCCCGTGCCACAATCTCTCCTACCTCTCCAGGTTTGACCGGAGAGCCATCCGGATTCAACACCTCCAAAGTTACTCCAGGGATAGCTTTGCCAATAGAGCCTGATTTGCGCATTAGTTCTTCTGGTTCAAGATATGACAGGCGCGCCGAGGCCTCAGTCTGACCATACATAATATATATTGCAACATGGGGCAGAATAGACTTCAACTCATGAGCGAGCTTAGGTGACATTGCCCCTCCTGCCTGGGTAATATATCTTAGATTCGGAAATTTATAATGGCGTATGGCTGAACGGTTCAGTAGAATAGCGAAAGTGGAGGGAACACCGGAAAAACCCGTAACTTCTTCCTTCATCATATCCTCTATTATTTCATTTGGATAAAGAAATTCCTGGCGTACAATCAGTGTACCCCCTATTGCAAAGTGAGTGAGCAATACAGAGTTGCCATATGAATAGAAAAACGGCAATACAGCCATAACCCGGTCATCATCTGTGAGTTTCAGGTATTTTATTACAGAAGCGGTATTTGATGCCAGATTGGAATGACGAAGTACAACTGCACTGGCCTCTCCTGTAGTCCCTGAAGTATAAATTAGCTGGGCGAAATCAGAGTCTGCAACATTTGGTAAGGGAAGAGACCTCCCTGACCATGAGTCTAATACTTCATCGTAGTTAAGACATCTAAATGGCGGGTTTTCAATGAGACCGGCTTTCCACCCAATGATTGCAACGGCCTTCACTGAGGGGACTGAACCGGTAAGTCCAGACAGATATTTCATGAATTTTGCCTGGGTCAAAATAGCAAAAACCTCACAATTATTAAGTTGATACTCAAGTGTCCTGACAGAGGTCTGGACATTTAAGGCAACGACTATCCCTCCCGCCATGAGAATTCCAAAATAGGATTTGATGTATTCAGAAGGATTATCCATCAGAATTGCTACTCTGTCGCCCTTCCTGAGCCCACCATCTATAAGCCAGTTAGCTATGGATAAAGATCCGGAGAATATATCTTCGTAGGTGAAAGTCTTCCCTTTATGAACAACAGCCGCCTTTTCCGGAAACCTTTCTGCAGATTGTATGAGGTAGTTATGTAGTAACATGAAATTGTCACCCTGAACTCGTTTCAGGGTCTAAATGAGATGCTGAACCAAGTTCAGCATGACAGAATGCGCCCGTTCACTGAGGGGTTACTGTCTTTCTCTTTATAAAATCTGCCAGGCGATTGACACTGTCCAGGTTTTCAGGGATTAGCTCTACGTCATCAACTTGAAGACCAAACGTTTCTTCCATCCAATTAATAACTTCAAGAACTCCTGTGGAATCTAAAACCCCTTTTTCAAGGAATGAATCGTTGTTATCAAGGGCATTATTATCAGCGTCAAATAGAAAGTTCTCGAATATGAATTTTCTTATTTTCTCGTGCATACTAAATCCTTTCCTCAATAAACTGCCGGTGTAATAATTGTGTGGATAATATCCCTACCAGAGCCATATTATCTTTAAATCCTATAACTCCTCCCCTTTTACATTTATTTATAAGGAGCCTGACTGGTTTAGGGTTGAAATAGCCGTATTTTCCGATAGATTCCTCTGACAGCAGTTCTTCTACATAGTCATCGGCCTTCCCATTATGAAAGAAACTTTTACTGTCCGGCGCCAAATAGGGCTGTTTATGACGCTTAACAATCTCCTTCGGAAGGTACGATTTCATACATTCCTTAAGGATATATTTTTCGTTTAACACCTTTATCTTGAAATGACCTGGAAGCTTTGCACAAAACTCCACTACACGATGGTCAAGAAAAGGATACCGCCCCTCTATAGAGTTGCCCATTGAAACCCTGTCTCCCTGTGAAGAGAGCAGATAACCCGGAAGAAGGTTCCGTGACTCGAGATATTGAGCCCTGACAAGCACCGGCCATGTAGAAAACTCTTCAGGCAGCGACATCGTGAGAGACTCCTCCGGAGTTTGACCGTTAATCCTCTCCCGCAATTCCTTAGAAAAGAAGAGCTTATTTTTAGATGCCGTCATCCATCTGGGCCTGTGAGAGAACAAAGGGTCTGATGTATCAGACAATCCTTCATTGAAAAATGCCTCACGATAGACATTGGACTGACTCTGGAAGGCAGGTAAGTACGGATATAATCTTTTAAGCAACAAGGGACGATATTTGGATTGAGGAAACCTTGCACAGAATTCCCGAATCTTGGTCTCTTTAAATATATCGTATCCACCCAGTATCTCATCAGCCCCTTCACCTGTCAAAACCACCTTGATATTATTCTCACGAACAAGTCTTGATAGTAAGAATAAGGGGGTTGGGGCTGTCCTTAGAACAGGTTTTTCCGTGTGCCAAATCACCTTTGGAAAGTTACTGCTAATATCATTATAACTGCATTTGACCTCATGATGTTCTGTCCCAAGCGCCATTGCAAGTTCTTTCTGATACCTGCTTTCATCATAATCTTTATCCTCAAAAGAAACGGAGAATGTGTGTAAAGAACTGTTACTGAAATGACGTATTAATGCAGTAGTCACCGAGGAATCAAGGCCTCCGCTTAAGTAGGCACCTACAGGGACATCAGCCCTGAGCCGTAGTCTTGTCGCATCAATGAGCAGTTCCTTTAATCCTTCCTTCGCCTCTTCAAATGATGCTCCGGTAAGATCGTTCGAAAAAACCATATCCCAGTATTGCTCAATCTGCAAATTACCATTTCTTATAATCATATAATGCCCCGGTGGTAGCTCATAAACATCTTTGAACGCAGTCTGGGGTGGAACCGTGTACCACAATGTAAATATCTGATCCAATGCTACAGGATCAATTTCCGGATTAACTTCCCCGGCCGCCAGGATGGCTTTTATTTCTGAGGCAAAGTAAAAATTAGTTCGAGTCTTTGCATAGAAAAGCGGTATAATACCCATACGGTCTCTTGCGAGGAATAATTCCTTAGTATTATCATTCCAAATGGCAAATGCAAACTGCCCATTAAGATACTTAAGGCAATCTGCACCGTAATCCTCATAAAGGTGGATAATTACCTCCGTATCTGACTGGGTTGAGAATTTATGTCCCCGATTAATAAGATCCTGGCGGAGTTCCAGATAATTAAATATCTCTCCATTAAAGGTAACCCAGACAGAACCATCCTCATTTGACATAGGTTGACGGCCGCCACTAAGATCAATAATACTTAGTCTTTGGTGTCCTAATCCAATCTGGTTTTTTTGATAAAGACCGCTCCCATCCGGACCACGATGCTTAATAGCAGAAAGCATCCTGTTTAGGGCATCAGATTTTTCATTAATTTCATTATATTTAAGATGTAAAATGCCGGCTATACCACACATAATCTATGTCTTTTTTATTCTGACAGGCTTCAATCCCCGGATAAACTCTTCATAGTTATGTTCAGATGTCAGCGGAACAGTAACCCGGCCTAATACACCGGCAGAAGGAGGTCCCCATAGGGTATGTGACGGGACATCTTTAGTTACAACAGTGCCTGCCTTAATAACAGCCCCCTCACCAATACGCACATTCGGAAGAATGACACAATGCGGTCCTATAAAAACGTCTTTTTCAATAACCACTTTCCCATCGTTATAATCAGTTTTTCTGGGGCCCCAATAGAAATGAGTAAAAATTGATGTCCTGACTCCAATTGTACAATTGTCCCCAATTGTAACTGCCTCAGGATGTAATTCATCTATATATACCCGCTGGCTTATCCAGACGTTATTTCCAATCTTTGCACCCCGCAAGCGATGTAATGATGGCCTTAATGTCCCCCCTCCGGGAAACATATAAGCCAATTTGTGCAGGAATCTATTGAATATATTTCTAAACATTTTAGAAAGTTCTGGGCAAACCGGTTAGTTCGAGGCTCACATCCCAAAGACGCCTGGCAGCGTCTTCATCATATGATGCATGTGATGAGCGAATTGCTTTTAGATTAGAGAAATATTTCCCACTTACCCCCTCAACATCAGGAGACGTTGCCAGATAGACACTCGTCTTCGCCCCTTCTGTTGGTCCCACCAGATTTCTTGCAATCAAATGGGCTGTTACATGCTTAGCCCAGCTTATCCAGCCATTATTCTTACAGAAATTTGTAATTACACCTCCGGGATGTACAGCATTCACCGTTATGCCTGTACCCTGTAAACGTCTTGCCAGTTCATAGGTGAAAAGAATATTGGCAAGTTTTGAATGCTCATATGCCTTCTTCCCAATATATCCTTTCTTGAATTGTAAATCATCAAAATTGATCTTTGAACAACCTGAATGTGCACCAGATGAAACATTAATAATGCGGGCATTATCACTCGCCTTTAATGGATCAATCAGTAAATTTGTCAGCAGAAAATACGCGAGATGATTGAGTGCAAAGGTCATCTCGTAACCATCTACTGTCTCCTGACGTGACAGAAACTTGCCACCGGCATTATTTACTAAAACGTCTAATCGCTGGTAGTTACTTTTAAACTGCTCTGATAATCGGTGAATATCTTTTTGTGAAGACAAGTCAGCATGCATGAATTTTACTGAGGAATTGCCAGCATTACTTTTGATATTTTCAACTACCATAGTACCCTTTTGGGAATTTCGCCCCACTACAATAATAGTAGCTCCCTGTAGAGCTAGTCCAAGAGCCGTTGCCTCGCCTATTCCTGAAGTGGCTCCCGTTACCATGCAGATTTTTCCGACCATGGATTTTGTCACATTAAATATTATACTACATTATCAATAGTTATTTATATGATTTTGTAAGAATACTATTGGATCTTTTTAGGGATGTATGCACTCATGCTTTTTTTACTTTATCAGGATATCTATAGGAGTCTTTAATTAAATTTCTTGTATCAATAATTAGTGAGGCATTATCAATAATAAATTGAGGGTCATATTCAGAATGATCCGTTGCAATAATTACACAGTTATATTTTGCCAATGTTTTAGCACTCAAGGAAACAGATTTTATGTCTAGCTTATATTTTCTCATCTTTGGAGGTATTGGAATATATGGGTCATTATAATCAACTTTAGCACCTTTATCTTTCAAAAGTTCTATTAATTTTAAAGAAGGAGATTCCCGGGGATCATCCACGTCTTTCTTATATGCAAGACCGAGAATTAAGATCTTTGCACCACTTATACTCTTACCTTTCTCATTTATGGCTTCTATAGTTTTCTGAACAACATAATAAGGCATAAATGTATTTATTTCTCCAGCAAGCTCTATAAACTTTGTAGGAAAATCATATTCCCTTGCCTTCCATGTTAAATAAAAAGGATCAATCGGTATACAATGTCCGCCAAGACCAGGTCCTGGATAAAATGCTTGAAAACCAAAAGGTTTTGTCTTTGCTGCCTCAATTACTTCCCATATGTCAATTCCCATTCTATCAAAAAGCATTTTAAGCTCATTAACGAGTGCTATATTCACTGATCTATAAATATTTTCGAGAAGTTTAGTAGCCTCTGCAACCTTTGTTGAAGAAACGGGTATTGTTTTTACAAAAATAGAATCATATAGAGTTTTAGCAATTTCAAGACAATCAGATGTATAACCACCAACTATTTTGGGAATAGCATTGGTTGAAAAATACTTATTGTTTGGATCTTCTCGCTCTGGTGAAAATGCAAGATGAAAATCTTTACCAGCTTTTAAACCAGTTCCTTCCAGTATCTTCCTCATATCCTCATCAGTAGTTCCAGGATACGTTGTCGATTCCAGAACTATTAGTTTATTTCTACTCAGAAACTGGGCAACAGTTTTTGTTGTATTAAAGACATAAGACATATCAGGTTCCCGATATTTATTAAGAGGTGTTGGAACACAGATAATTATACAATCCATCTTTGATAGCTTTGAAAAATCTGTGGTAGGAGTAAATAAATCTCCACATTTCGTTATGGAAGACGCATTGATATGCTTTATATAACTTCTTCCACTACTAAGTAATTTCACCTTTTCAGGATCTATATCAAAACCTGTCACATGAAATTTTGTCTTGCAAAATTCAATAACAAGGGGCAATCCTACATAACCAAGACCAATTATTCCAATTTGAGCCTTCTTTGATTTAATTTTAGTAATTAAGTCCATAAAACCTCCTATTCGTATTAAACATTACTGTAATATAGATTTATTATAAGTTACCTATTTGGGGGGACAACATGATAAGATAATTTCATACAAGACTTGAAGCAAATCTTTGCAGCTATCTTCTTTTAGTTAATTCTCAGGTTAGTAGGTGCCGACGGTGATAAATCTTCAATAAATTCATATGCTCCTGCATCAGGAGAGACACCCTCATAGGCCAAGCTTATGCCTTGATTCTGTGTCCATGTTAGAGTCCTGTCAACAGTAATTAAATTTGAAGAATAGTTAATACTTGTAATACGAGCCTTTTGCGAACTTCCAAAAAGCCGGATTTCATCTCCCTGAACACCGGTTATCCCCCACCCATCCATAAAATATCCGGCATCCGCAACCACAAAAGAAGTTCCCGATCCACTTGAAGAAGTAATAGTGGTCAGATAGGTACCAACATTTACATATGGGCTTATGCTTTGTAAGTCCAGGTTAGGATAATTTGAATCTAATGGGTCACCAAGAGTGGCTGTTGCATTAATAAATTTGGGATCTCCTGATACATCGCCATTATATTCACTTGCAAACGTTTGATCAGCAAGAGTCGGACCGCCATACGTACCATAAACGGCTGGGTGACCATAGTAAAGATTATTCTTAAAGGTGTTATACTTAACTATTAAGGAACCACTCCATTTTGCGAAGTAAACCGCAACATTCCCTGGATCACGCTCATATGAATTACCCAGTGCATTATGAAAGAATGTATTGTTATACACATGATTATAAACAATATCTTGATAATAATTTGATCCAACTGAGAATTGCAACCCGGCCCGATTATTATAATAAAAACTATTACGCCGAAAAATGTTATGACCAGAAGTAATTTGAGTGCCTGATACCAAAGTTGCATCACAGGGAGCAGCCGCATATCCGAATTTGTTTCCCTCGATTAAATTCCAGCTTGAATCGGTAGCATATCCATTCATGTATAGGGTTCTATTGCCCCTGCCATTGCTCCATGCCGCATTGTGTAGATGGTTATTTCGGATAACATTAAATTTACCCATAACACCAAGTACATGGTGGCCACCATTATACATGGTATTGTTCTCAATTAGATTATAATCAGAGTGATCAGGAGTATTATTAGGAGCAGTCATCGATTCTTCATCTCCAATTTCAAGAACAGCACCAACATCATTACCGTTTGGAGGGGTCCCTGTACAAGCACCATAGTTTGAGAATCGACTGTGATGTACCCAGTTATATGAAGAACTGCCAACAATTTTGGAGCCAGCCCAGTCAACCTGAGTTCGCATCTGATCAAAACTGGAATATGCGATGATGTTATGGTTAGCACCATTCTCCAAGTACATAAACCTGTCAAGATTATAGAAGTTAATCCCTTGAACTGTTATATAAGATGTACCATTTAGTCTGATTCCATAGGCAGCGCCCTGAATTGTGACAATATCCGTGCCGTAGTTCCTATATGTGATACGGTTTGCTGATGTACCCGAATTACTTGGAGCAATGAAGGTGTTGTAGGTTCCGGCCTTGATAAACACCGTATCGCCGGCTACGGATGTCACATTGGCCTTGGCAATGGTTTTCCAAGGCTGGTCAATTGTCCCTGTATTTTGATCATTGGCGCTCTTATGGTTTTGATCCACATAATAATCAGTTGCCCGCAAAGGACTGGCAAACGCAAATGTAAGTAACATCAAAGCAACGTTCAGTATATAAATCTTGTTCTTCATTCTGTGCTCCTTTGTTTTGATGTCAAATATCAATAGTGTACACAAAACATGGCGTGAATCATACAAACTACTGCTTTGCCTGGTTCGACTGTTGAAGTTTGCACCTGCCATAGAATGAATCTGACTAAACAACAATCATCATCAAATCATCCTTATATCCACCTTACCGCAACCTTAGAGGAGAATTGGGTGTTGACCTAGATGGATGGGGATATGTGTATGGTTCATAAGGATAGTATGCATTAGCTCCTTCAGAAGAAAATGTCATTTCGCCACCAGCCCGTCCATAATAGGTCGATTTGCCTCCAGATGATTGTGGAGCGTGCATAAAGTAATCACGATCTTTTTGAATGAAAGTCGAATCACTTGATTTTCTCAATACAATATCTGCTATGGGGATTTCATTATAGGTATTATTCCAAAAGAAACTATTGTTGATTTGATCTTGCGCAGACCATTTCGTTGCTAATACTGAAAAGAATGCGGTCTGCCAACTTTCCTCATCAGTAGCTTGCAATATGTCAGGCGAGACAACAGCGTTGGTCAGTGTATTGCCCCAAAAAAGCACTGAACCGCCACGTAAATATATCATACGATAAGTTTTATAAGAAGAAAAAGTATTTCCATAAATTTCAAGTATCGGTTGCCCCCTAAAATCTGCATTTGTTCCTACATAGTAATTCTGGTTGCCATGCGAGTCAAAAAACAATGAATTACCAGCCGTGTAAGAAGTACCGTCAAATGTGTTATATCTGACAACCGTTCTTCCTCCCTCTTGGTGGTAAATTTGTTCGTTTGGCTCGCGATCTGCATTATTATCAATAATAAAGGTATTGTCCTCTATGAAGAGTGCATCGGCTGTCCCCGCTATAATAGGACGACTCCACGAATAGTTATTATCCCCTGTAATACCAACTGCAACGTCACTATTAATAAATGTATTATTATCTAACAAGCCGTATACCCACCCCTTTACATGTACTGCACGGGCCCCCTTGTTAAATGTATTATTATGTATACGTAGCTTAGTTAGACCAAAGCTCCCATCTGTTTTACCATTAACATTTATTGCATTTCTCGAATCATTGTTACTTACATTATCAAAGTAAATGCCTGTTATTCGTACTGTAACATTAGAAGATACGCTAATATCGATAAGTGATCTGGTTCCTGTATTGATAATTGTAGTTGCATCAACTCCTGCTCCTTGAAGGGCAATTCCCTTTGTTATTGTAAGTCCCGTCGACCATGAGCAATTTCCTGCTGGCATTGCTACTACATCTCCTACTGATGCTGCATTGTAAGCGGCAGTTACATTTGATAGTGAACATGAAGTGGCCGTATGAGTATCAGCATATATCTCCACAATAAATGAACAGAATCCACACAAAAAAAGCGTAAATATTACAATTAATTTTCTAATTAATAGCATTTGTTGTCCTCCTTTGAGTCTGGGATGTTTGCCATATTAGCGCAAAATCATGCTCATTTGAAAATTCCCGGGTTTTGCCACAATCTGAGCCGAAAATGGCATAACCAGTATCCCTCCTAATTAAAGAACAATTATATTTTCCTTATAACTAAATATTTTGTTTGAAACTATCTATATATGGAGATATACTCATGTGCAATCTCTTGAGTACTGCTCACTGGTATCGGATTCAGCTCTTACCATCCGCAAACTCCTGTATATTAATCTCTCCATTGAACAATGATCCCAAACCCTAATTCCAACCATATTGTACTTCTTTCTATTTTACTCTTAACTTTGCATAAATATGTAACTAAAATCACAATGTGTTTATATTTTCAATACAGTCTCACATACCCTCAAGGTGGACATTAATGTTTGCAGAAGGCATGATATATTAGACTGGACTTGACCTATACCCAGGAGCTTACGCTTTCCTTGAGGTTTTAGGGTAATCAGCATAAGACTTAGTGAACAGGGCATTGTGGTTTTTATCGCCAAGCACCATAGCTAAGGCATAGTTTTCCCGAAGTGCCGGTCGGCAAAACCAAGAAACTGGTCCCAGTCATAATCGGTCACATCATGTTTGCCACTCCGGATGTGATACCCGATGGTCTTTCCAATAGCTTTGTTCAAACCAGGTAGATGTTCAGTTTCAAGGCCAGACAATCCAAATAAAGCGTATACTGGCTCAGCATGTTTAGCAGAAAGAAACTCGCCAAAAGGGTCAGCATCCAGATCCTGCTCTGCACTGGCTATGTAGACTGGCCGAGGTGCTATTAAGGCAATCAACATATGTTGATCAACTGGTAATTGATCCTCTTTTCCATTATATTTTTTTAATTTTTTACAAAACCAGTGCGGGAACTTCTGGTTAATGAGCTTGACAGTCTCTCCAAAGCAACGTCGGCTCAAGGCCGCTCCAACACAGCCAGAATTATTGGAAATGACGATGGCAAAGCGATCATCCTTAGCTCCAGCCCATAAGGCTGTTTTACCAAGGCGAGAATGTCCAAATAAAACAACTTGAGCTGTATTAATGTCCGAATCAAGCTCAATATAATCCATAATTCGACTGAGCCCCCATGCCCAAACACTAATTGAGCCGCAACTTTCATCTTTGTACGAAATTTGTGTAGCCCCACCCTCGTCAGCTTGCCAATCATTAAAAAACTTTTCTTGTGTGGGAATCATAAACTCTTTTGGAAATATATCAGTACAAAAGGTTGAGCGAATTCCATAATGCCATCCGCCTTGAAAATCCGCTTCTATATCGCCATAATAAACTGTGGCCAGTCCATAACCACGCTGTAGAATTTTTTCTAAAGGCCAACGGGACACTTGTTTACCACGATTTTCTTCAGAAGGTAAAATATGAATAGCTGGAGAATGGCGATTTAGTTTTCGCCACTGAGGAGTGATACTAATGCCAGGGTCAGGATGAATAGTGTGATTTCCGAAGAAGTTAAGTCCAAGAAAAAGTGGAACTGGTTTAGGTACGTGATTTGGAAGATAAAGTAATAGGTGTATCTTAGGATCATCCTGTAGGCCTTTTAAGTTTAGCGTAATTTCTTTACGTGTTGCCAAACCAGATAAAGCACATGTATCTTTGGTAGCTCGATTAACTTGTAGTATTTGCACTAGTCGAAGGTCTCCGTAGACGTGGTCCCTAAACAGATCAATTATTTCAGATCGCCTTTTTTTCATCCAATCTTTTGGACATGTAATAACATCACCATTTAACAACTTAAGAGGATTAGGGAGCGTAAACACAGGGACTTTGTTTTCATCATAGTTAATTCCCCTCTCTTGAATCCTATGCCACAGGGAATCTTTCAACTGAAAGAAAGCTTTGGTTATTAACCTCATTTATGCTGCCATTTTTCTCCAAGGAAGTAATCTTGTCTCACGGGTAAAAACTTTGTAGAAACTCCGCCTGGATAGGGGGTTAGTTCACTAAAATAAATTTTCTCCTTAACACTGTATAGATCAACTCGCATAAAATCAAATCCCTCCGAAAGGGATTCCGCCAGATATAACATCTCATCAAAGTGTGTCGGTTTCTGACATTCGCCATTCCATTGCCCAAAATGGTATGAAAACTCATGAGGGTTAAAATTTCTATCGAACGTCCTTGTCTTATGTTCTATAAACCTATCAAAATGCAAAGTAACAAACTCTACATGTCCGGAGAAACAATAAAACTTATAATCCACTGGTGCTTGATCATTTTCTCCGATGAAGTCTTCAATTATAATTAAGGGTTTGATATTTTTGTAACCCCATTCAATCCCAAGACAAAAGTCTTGGCAATAATTCTCGTTAAGCCATTTTGTTAATTGCAGTCTTATATTCTGTGGTTTGATTTCCCTCTTGTCGTGTACTAATATATTGTATGCACATCCATGAGTAGCTTTAATCACAAACTTCGAAGGTAACTCTTCAAACGGAATGTATTCCACATTTGCCCCAGTCCATAACAGCGGTATTAGGTAATCTTTTCCGACCTTAGCTGCAACATAGTCTCTTACAAGAAGTTTGTCATTTAGTAACGTTAACTGAGTATCACGATTATGGAGCATGCGACTCCATACTTTCTCTGAAAAACGACTTGGATGTACGAAGTTTGGCCAAAAATTATGCACTTTCAAGAACTGTACACTACACAATAAGCGCAATATAGAGTCCGCTGGTTTGTCTCTAACGAAATGCCTGGCATAAGCTCTGCAGGACCGCATATAAAGTAAGTCATATAATACTGACATTAGCCCCATATCTTCTCCATTTTATAAGAAAAATATGTCATTATTTTTTTTGCCATAGGGGGGTCCGGTGAATACATGTACAGCTTACAGCGATATAACAAGATTGCAAGGCTGAAGTTTGGAGTTAGTTTGTATATTTCACTACCTTCTTCAATCTCCATTTTTTTCATATAATTCCCGGAAGAGCCACTTTATTTTTTATTAAGGCCCGGCCTACTAAGAGGATTAAGAATACATTCATAACCGCACCCACCAGTGAAAATAGCATTATTGTCTGAAATACGTTCAAATACAAACCACCTAACACTAACGCAGACATTCTAGCAGCCAACAAAAGCAAGTCATAAAGAAAAACGGTACGTTGGATTCTAATAAAGCGAGCAAAAAGTACTGCTGGCAAGTTGCAGAAGGCAAACATCAACCACAACACTATGCTTCGCACAAACTCGCCAGCCATATGCCACTGAGAACCAAATAACCAGCGAAAAATGTCCGGAGCCCATATAAATAAAACTACTGAAGGAAATAAAGCCAATATAAATAATCCCGACGAAATCTTCACGTAGAGGGGCAATAAGCTACCACCCTGATGTTGGATTTCGCCAGCTTTCTGTAATAACACCTGACGAAGTGCTCCAACAACTAAACTCATCGGTGTCCACAGGATTCTCACACCAAACGTATAGGCACCAGCCACCACTATTCCATAAAAATAAGTTAAAAGTAAAACTGGTAAACCCGCCGACAATGCATTGATGACATTCTGAGAACAAGAATACATAGGAAAATCAACGTAATCTCTCGCAAGTTGCTTCATCCGGTTCCAACTTATATTGGACCGTAAAGTCAACAAATCAGAAAGAATCACGTTTATAACGCTCATTATAGCGAAGATGTTAGCTAAAACATTGCTAATGATAAGCGCTGTAGCTCCTCCATTGAGATATCCAAAGCCAATCTGTGTTCCGTTAGCCGAAAAACTGCGAATTACCTGTGCAGATGAGATTTGCTTAAAGGCTTTGACTCGAGTACACCATGCTTGACATGACTGATTGATACCAGCTACAACGGTTGAAACAACCAACAGTACCAGCGCCCAAACTCCATCCGTTTTCATTACGCTGTTCACCAAAGCAGGGATAAACAGGCAAATCATTAAACACAAGATACCTACTGCATAAGTACAGACACAAGAAAGGAAGAATAGATTAAAGGCATCCTCTTTCTCTCTTGGAAGCATAATCGCCTGGGAATATTCCAATGTGGCACCAGCTGCAATAATAGTGAATAATGAATTGAACGAACCAAAGATACCAAAGTCATGGGGAGAAAAAAGGCGGCTAATAATAGGAGTAAGGACAAAGCCAATAGATTGGGCAATAACAGAACCCGACATTATGACAAAAACATTCTTTACAAAAGAAGATTTCCTATACCCAAAAAGAATGTGCTTTAATCGAATGGTCGATGTCAGCATATTCATTTTTCCCCCGAACTGTTAATCATTACATTATTGGACATTATTTCCTATCGTTGACGTAGCGTTAAAGACTGTTAAAAAAAGGTTATTAGGATTTACTATGAGAGCTTACTATCAGTGACCTATAAAAAACGTTCTGCCATACTGGCGAGCCACTATATGCGATGCTGCAAGGTCAGTCCTTTCCATGGTAAATCGTGCTAAGTTTCTCGGGAAAAAATGCGGAAACATGCCACCTGTTCCAAAGGTAACTTTGAGTCGTCCATCTGCAAAAACAGACTGATAAAAGTCCAAGGTAATCCCAATATCACTATATGGAAATGCAAACGCCTGACATTCATATCGATAGCGGTTTGAAAGTATACTAAGGCTCCCTTTCGTTTGAATTAACTGCTCTTCCACACTCAACTCAGAGTATAGTGGGTGATCAATGCTGTGCGCTCCGATTGCAAATCCCTTCAGTATAAGATCTGTTACTTGTTCTGATGTTAAGTATGGCTGCATCGAAGAAACATATGCAGCAAAGTCGCACCCCAATACAGGCTCTAACTCATCCAACACATAACGCTGACGATAGGTAACACCTCGAATACGCGAAGAAAGATCCTGTCCCTCAACTCCTGCATTGGTAAGGATTCTGGAAGCCTCATTCATAGTAGATGAGTCTCCATGTAAAGCCACCGCACGAATAAGCAAGCTCTTCTTCTGTGGGGAACACAGTTTGTGGTTATCAACTGCAGCTGTAATCAAGAAAAAAACCGCAGGCATACCCTGTGATTGGAGGATAGGAGCCACAATATCATAAATCTCGCGGAATCCATCATCAAATGTCAGAAGAAAACACCGCTTGGGTAACTTCCTAACACCATCCAAATAACTAATAACATCCTGTAGGCTCACTGGAGTATAAAATCGGAGGAAGAATTCCATATCCGCTTTGAATTGGCTAATGCTGCGAAATTTATAAAGCCCGCTTACATGTGGAATATCTTGGTCACTTATTATGTGGTAGTAAGGGAGCACAAGGTCAATCTCGAGCAATTTATGCCATAAATCTAAAGGTATCCACGATAATACCTTAGGGTACCAACTCTTCCTAATAAATTCCATCATGATCTCCGCCCTAGAAGTTTCGCTTCTTGACAAGTTCAATCCCTATCATAGCAAGTAACCGGCTCAGATGATGGCATCCTCTTTCTAGACAATTCATTAGGACAGAGTTTCCAAAACAGGCACAAAAAGGAACGGCCAATGTGTAAATCAATAATGCGAAGGCTGATTTCAGTGGCACTTCTACTAGTGATAAACCGCGCATCTGATTCACACTGTTTTTGTGGGCGTTATATCCGTTAACCAAGGCTCGTTTCAGATAATAACTCTTAGTCCATCGTTCCGGTGGCACAATTTCATAAACTGGTGCTTCTTCAACAGCTACAAACCTACAACCTGATTGCATTGCTTGCTTGAAGAATTCTCGGTCTGATCCACCAGTCTTGAACTTAACATCAAAATAAATCTGGTTTTTGTCGAAGACATCCTTTTTCAGAAGTACGTTACCAGTTCGGGTCTGGTTCCAGTTCAACAGTGTGCCAGTACGATGTGTGGGCCGTTCACAAAATCGACTTTTCAGCAACCATACGGGTGGCTTTTGTTCAAAAAAAGGATGCACTGGTCCCAATACTCCATCCACATCAAAAGTATGGATTGCACAATATAAAGTAAACAACCAAGATCTCGGAGGGAATTCATCATCATCTATGATTGCAATATAGTTACCTCGGGCAAGTCGAAGCGCGTGATTCCTAGCATCTGGAATCGTTTGTTCCGGCTCAACGCTGTAGGTAATATCCAATTCCAGCTCTGCCCCCAAACGCGTCACTGTTTCTCTGGCAGTACCAGCTGCATCATTATCTACAACGACAACCGAAAAAGCAAAGAGATCACCAGTTTCCTGTCTCGCCAAGTTTTTTAATAGACATCCCAACATTTCATTGCGGCGAAAAGTTGGGACGCATACTGAAATATGGTCTTTCACAGTGTGTTTGAATTTAGAGTGTCTAATTTTCTTGAAATGTTAGGACTATGATACTGTACTTCTCTTGGGGAATGAGCTACTTTCGACGTAAAAGAAGCATTCAGAAAAAGAAGTATCGCTGTCAAGTGGCTCGTAAATGAATTGATAGAGGACTCAGTTATGTTGTGAATAACAGCCATGAGAAAAAAACAAATACTGAGACTGGCCCAATCGAAATCATCGCTTAGCGCTCTTTGTGCTTTACGACAAGATGACAGCAAAAATATTGAGAAAAGCAATAGCCCAACAAATCCAAGTTCTATAAGTACATCGAGATACCCACTGTGACCTTCACTAATTCTAAATGCCTCTCGAGTCTTGGGTGTCCAAAAACCTCCAAAACCAGAGCCCCATATGGGGCTCTGCATAACAACCGGAAGGAGTTCTGCCCATACATCAGTTCGACCAGTCAGGCTCTCTTCTCGCCCAAGAGTCGATGTAAAGTGGCCTATAGTAGATCCGTTAACAAACAACGTAACAGTGCCAAATACAATACCAAGCGCTATAATAGGAATAAATATGGATGTCACCATAATAACGCGACTCTTTTTAATCCATAAAAGCCCCCAAAACACCAATAATCCAGCAGACAATGCTACAAACGCAGTAGCGGGGTATGAATTTGGTGGTCCTTTAAGTAGCCAGAGAGCTACTATAAGGACAAAAACATCTGCATAGGTTTGACGCTTTGAAGTAAAACCGTCGTGTCCCCGTAATCTCCGGGCAAGCGTCCAGACAAGAAAAAAAACAGATATGAGACACAATCTGCCAAGACCATTTTTTTGCTGAGTAACTCCTACCCACATTAACTCACCAGACCAACGGCCATAAACACGGCCATATGCAGAGTAGTAATTTATAAGAACGAGCGAGAAGGGAATGAGCACATAGACCGTTCTTCTTAAAATACTTTCCAACGCTTGTCGTGGATTCCGTTCAGTCATAACAATAAAGGCCATAACAACTGCGACCACTTCTCTTATCCAACGTTTAAATGATATAAATGGTATATCTGACCACAGAATGCTGACAAGAAGATAGCTGACAAGCAACATCAGCCAAGAATTTTCCTTTATGGCACGGGACCAACTAAATTTTCTACTTGCCAAAATAATGAGTCCAAGACATAGAATGACACTCAGAAATACCCGGTCCAATGGGCTTCCGGCTTCAGCGTCTGCGCCCGCTGACATAAACCAGACGCCGAAAGGCTTACTTGCAATGCTGAGCATCCAAATGGTCGGTATCCACAAGACACGGGATACATTGGGCGCCTGTTTACGTTCAAGATGAAGAAGCCACAAAACAAAAATGATACAAATAATGAGAGCTAATTGTGGAGGCATACTATTAGAGGTGTCGTGAAATGATTGGCTGAGATGTATAAAGATGAATTTGTGTAGATATTAATTTCCAAGCCATTATATCATTCATAAATAATATCGTGGTAACATCAATTTACTGTAAAGTATCTTCGCTAAGATTATCCATCTCTTTTAGTAGTCTGTTCATTCGCGATCTGCGCAAATATGGCATCCATAATCTTTGATGTCAAGATGATTTCCTTGTATGACAATGGCAAAGGCTCACTATTGACTACTGAGCGATAGAAAGATTCTATCAACGTTTTCAGGGCTGCATCATTCGGTAAGTGAAAGTCATTCTTCATGAATTTTCTAAAGTTTGTACTGAAATTTCCAATATACTGCTGTGCGTATTCAAATGGAGGCATGAAATATCTCAAGTAACTCTTGTATTCTTTATTGACAATCTTGATGAGAAGCTGATGATCTTCATCAACGATCAACGAATTTTTAGGGCCATATAATCGGAGTTGTCGGGGCGCAGGACTGATTTGTGAGGAAAAAGTAAAGTAGGCGGTTGTAGAATCTTCATCCTTGATAATTACCCTTACTTCATCAATAATATCATTTTCTCCAATGTTTTTAAGGAATTGGCTGGTGAAGCCGTGGGCAATGACCACTGGACTATCGCCGGACAAAAACTCCACTATCTTGCTTATACCATGACTTATAATATTCTGCAGCAGTGACCCGGGAAGCCTTCTTACCCAATGATTGCTGTCGCCCAGAAGTGCCTTGGCATAGCTCTCGTTTCCAAATTCATAGCAGTAATGGCTCTCTATATGCACGGGTTTTCCGCCAAGAAAGCCTTTTTTTACCAACTCCCTCATCCGCAGCATCACATGTGTGAACTGGGCATTGTGACCAGCCATAATTTTCAGTTCCTTCTGAGTCGCAAGCGCTATCAAAGCCTCTGCCTCAGCCGTGTTAAGCGTGAAGGGTTTTTCTACATACACATTACATCCGGCCTCCAGGCACATCTTAGCTAACTGGTAATGACTTGGTGGCGGTGTTGTTATATGAACAACATCAACCTTGACTGCATTAAGCATGTCTTGCACATTCGAAAAATACTTCCCAACATTGAAACGTTCAGACATCTGTTGAGCCATTAGTGGCTCACTGTCACACACTCCAATTATTTCAGCATCCGGTATTCGTTGGATTGTGACTGCATGCTGGTCAGCCATTTTTCCACAACCGATGATGCCAACTCTGATCAATGTTTTTTGGCCTCCATGTCCCTCATGTAAACAAAGAATCTCTCCATGCCCTCTTTCATCGGCACCCTCGGTAGCCACCCCAACAACTCTTTCGCCTTTCTGTTTGAGTATCTGTTACCCTTCCAATAGACTGAGCATGCCTTGCGATTAAAGACGGGGGGAAGTTGCCCTTCAGACCATTTTGAATACTTTTCCCAGAGGTAACAGAAGAAAAACCAGGCTCGATATGGAATTGGTATTGATAAAAACCGACGAACTTTGCGTTTATACATGCGAAGAAACTCACGGCCCTTCGGTAAATCATCATCAAAAATATTAAAGACCTCTCCTTCTACTCCTTTTCTCAACCCGGCTAAAACAATAGCTTCTGCACAATTGTCCACGTATGTGAAAGGGATCCTGTTATTTGGACCTATTTGCAGAAATATACCAAATGTATTAATCCCGATCCTATCGGTAATTTTAGGTTTCCCGGGGCCAAAAACAACACTTGGTCGAACAATCACGTAAGGCAAATTATGTTTTTGAGCATACTCAAGCACGATTTCATCTTGCTTCGCTTTCCCATACGTGTAAGGCTCATGTCGTTCAACAAATTTTGTATCCACTTCACATGATTCATCCAGCAAGCCACCGCGTGGAATTTTCTCATTCGAATAGACGGCGATAGAACTGATATTTACAAATCGCTTTAGCGTCTGCTCTTTTATCGCGGCATCAAGGAGATTCCTTGTAGCTACCGCAGAGTTCAAAAAGCATCCAGGAAATGACTTTTCAACACCAGCGGCCAGATGGTAAATTATGGACACCCCTTCAGCGGCATGCATGCAGTCATCCCGAGAGAGCAGGTTTCCCTGAAAAAACTCCACCTCTGCTTTTGAAGAATCGGCCATACGGTGCAACTCTGAGAGATTCCGGTTGGATCTGACGAGACAACGAAGCCTCGTGAACCCGTATTCTATCAAAAATTCAAATACTTTCGAGCCAACAAACCCGTTAGCACCCGTGATCAGTACGAGATCCGATTTATTGATTATCCAATCGTGTTTCATTATCTCATTTGATCGAGGAGAGGCTTCCACCAAAAACCAACATCGAATTATTTCCTCTGAATTTCACTGCATAGATGTCATACTCAGGCGCTTTATAGTTTATGTCGTTCAAGATCAACAATATCACCGCCTCTAAGAAAGCGAACAACTAAAGAATAAATAGCAAATTTTATCGGATTAAGAGGATATTTCCACATATATCCCTGAATCAATTCCCCTCCGAAACGTTCTTTAAACATCTTGAGTCCCTCTTGTTTGGTTCCCTTTTCTGGGTTAATGCGAACACCCACAAAATCATAACGCTGCACACCAAGAATACGAAATTGCCGTATGGCTTCCCAGTGCAACAAGTTCATCGCTCCGGTTGCCGGTTCTGGGATGCTGCCGCCATACACATAATAGGCACTATAATTGCTGAAAGGAACTACTACGCAACCTTGCACTGCTCCCTGATAATCAGCAACAAGGATCTTTATCTTATCTCCAAGACTGCGTACGAAATGTGTGAACGCCTCATGGCCCATAAATCCGTGATTTGATCGTTTGAAAGTGTCCCGTACCAGTTTGTATGCCGTATCAACATATTCTAAACCACTTAGTATTTGTACGCCCTGTTTCATAGCAAGGCGGACTTTTCGACGATGACTTGTATTGAGTGTGCTGAAGAGTGCTTCCTCCGGCTTGTTTAGGTCAATAATATAAGTGCCATACGGAGCCACAAATGCACCATTCGGGTAAGTCCTAAAAATAGTATTAGTGGTCGCTGGAATAATCATATCCGCCCCTGTGGAACGGAAGTATTCTACTACACTATTTAAAAACGACCTCTCTTCCTCAAC